>Ga0265295_1000875_pt1 | contig 56947 bp, 50 predicted proteins | sample Munlansysbiofilm_FD_192503 | JGI IMG/M metagenome (GOLD analysis project Ga0265295, IMG submission 192503) | Leachate microbial communities from a municipal landfill in Southern Ontario, Canada - Methane capture system biofilm | ecosystem: Engineered > Solid waste > Landfill > Unclassified ... | reverse complement strand
CGGTTCTTCGGCACCTGAAATGCACCCAATACCGCATTTTTAGGAAGAGTGGGAGCTTTGATTTCCCCATAGCAGCTAGGATTAGTTCAATCGCATTATTTCAAAAATTCTGTAATAAGGCTCGAACTCGCACGTGTGGGATTGAGCCTCAAGTCTGTGCATTTAACGAATTTTGGAAATGAATGCTAAGAATAGTGGATAATGTAAGGATGATTCTTCGAGGGAAAAACCTTTCTCAGAAAGATCTTGCCAGAAAAATTTCCATGACCGAAGCAACCATGAGCAAGACTCTCCATAAATCCAGAGCAATTTCAATCGATGAAGTAGATAAGATTGCCAAAGTTCTCGAAATACCTGTTCACAAGCTATACAATCCTATTCCTCTTGGATGTCAAGAAGCCCTGTCCCTTTTGGGACAAGTGAATACAAGGGAAGCGGAAGAAACAATCCAAAAGCTATCGATACTCGCACAGAGAATTTTGTTCTATAAGAACCTCCGGGCCATCACCGAAAAACTTGTGGGGGTTGGTGAATAACTATGGAAGCAGAAACCTTATTGAAAAACTGCCTATATTCTTCAGACCGAAAGAAGTTTGATTCAATTGAAAGAATGGCAAAGCAATTTTCCAGTACCTATGTAGGAGAATTCCGTCTGATACATGAACATATTTTTGATGTCATTCGCAATTATGCGAGAATCAATATGTTGGATTTGGACGTAATCCGATTCCCTTCTGAGGATCCTCATGTATGGGGATGTTTTTTTTCCGCCTCTAACCATGATTTTCTCTTTATCAACACAACAAATTCCTTGGAAAAACAAAACTTCGCAGCAGCACATGAACTGTATCATGTGTTGATGAACGAAAAGAAATATACAAAGAAGGTCTTTTCTGATGTTGTCATCGGCAATGGAGATAGCATTGATGAAGATATTGAAGGCAATGCTTTTGCAGCCTTGCTTCTTGTCCCTTCAAAAGCATTGGAAGACTGTCTGGATATTCTTCTTGCTGGCAAAATAATCTCCTGCAAAACCATACAACTGCTCAATGAATATTTCATTGTACCCATAAAAACCTTGGCTATGCGTATCTATGAAATTGGACGAATCGATAGGAACGCCTTACTTGCTCTGCTTACGACCCTTACTAAAAGCAAAGGTATTGCAATTGCAGAAAATGTCATGGAATTTGGTAGCCTACTGGAAAATATGCAGTATGCAAAAGATTTAGAACTTCTAGATGACGAGGATATTGTTGCTGATGAAGCTTTCTTTGAGTCATTGAAACCATGAAAGAAATTGAGTTAGCGGGGTAATGTGTAGAGACTTTTTCTCTTGAGAAGTTTATGTATGAGTGATAGTATTTGTTTTTGAAGCGCTTAACTGGCTAATATTGAAAGATGTAGTAAGCAAAGGAAGAGTACAAGTAATGGGAATCAATCTGATTGATGTCGCCAATTATTGCAACGTGTCATCAGCCACGGTATCGATGGTTGTAAATGGAAAAACTGAAAGGATTTCTGATGCTACCACCCAGAAAGTTCTAGAAGCTGTCAAAGTGTTGGGGTATGTGCCTAATATGGCTGCCCGCAGTATGATGACAAGGCAGACGAAAACCATTGGTCTCATCATTCCAGATATCAGTGACTATTTTTTCAGTGAACTCGCTAAAGGAATTGGCGATGAAGCTGACCGCATGAACTATGACCTGATCCTTGGTAATACCAATGGAAGCCTTGCTAAGGAGCAGGAATACATACGGGTATTCCAAGGACGTCTGGTGGATGGGATTATTTTCTCCCCCCTGAATACAGGAGAAGAAAATGATCAGTTTGCAGTCCTGCAAGCAAAAAAATATCCATTTGTGACCATCGAAAGATATCTTGCAGAACTTGAGGTACCTAGTGTTATCATGAACAACTTCCAAGGCGCTTTCGACTTGGCAACTCATATGACAAGCCTTGGTCATCGCCATATTGCATTCATCACCGGTCCCATGGCGGCAGAAAGCTCAAAACAGCGTCTTGCTGGGTATAAGAGCGCACTCAGCAACGTACATATCCCCTATGATCCTTCTCTTGTCTTTGAGGGAAACTTCTTTTATGAAAGTGGGGTTAAGGCGGGTGAAGACTTTTTTTCATTGGGTAGAACTGATGTTACAGCAGTCTTGGCAAGTAACAATACCATGGCCCTAGGGTTCTATGAAGTAGCAGAGTCGCGTGGATATTCCATTCCAAAAGATCTCTCTTTAGCCGGTATCGGAGGAGCAAGGTTTTGTCCGGTTCTCAGGCCAAAGATTACTACAATTGATATGCCTATATATGAAATAGGCAAATCAGCGGCCCAGATGCTTTTCAAGCTGATCAAAGGTAAACCGCTAAAAGAAAAGAAAAAGGTATTTGACTTGAAATTGTTGGAGCAAGGATCTGTTGCTCAGATATAGCAAGCTTTAGCACTTATGCATCACTATGTTTAAAATAGACTTGAGGCTCAAATCCCACTGTGTGGGTTTGAGCCTTGTATGATCCGGAATATCTTACCTGCTATGTTAGAACTAATCCCTAATCAATAGGGATACTAGAGGAAGTCATAACCCCATATTTCCGACACCTGTTTTTTGGGGTTTTAGAGCTGATAAGTCACTTTGTTGTTTCTCGATCAGCCATGATTATTTCTCTCATAGCAGTTTCAAAAGCTTTAAAAACTAGCGAAATGATAGGGTTTAATTCATTAAATATTAAAGTTGACAAATGAAATATACGATGTTAAGGTTGATTTGTTGAAGCGCTTAACCTGTTTTTAATCTAAACCATCTGGGTGAGCCTACTACACTATTATTTGACGTTAAAAGGGGAGTTTGATGGGTATTATGAAAACAGGTGGGTCTTATAAGAAAGGCTCAGAATATTTTTCAAATCTCATGAAGAAACAAGAATTTATTGTTTTTATCGTTCTTGTTGTCTTGTTTGTCAGTATGAGTATAGCAAGTCCATATTTCTTAAAACCTCAAAACATTTTTAACATTTTAAGAAACATGTCTACAATTGGAGTAGTCGGAATAGGTGTAACGATGATAATCGTTACAGCTGGTATTGATCTCTCTTTGGGATCGATTGTTGCAGTTACTGCGATTGTCACAGCGAGAATGCTTTGGATTGGTATGAACCCTGTTTTAGCCATTCTGATAGGCTTCTTGTTAGGAACCGGTTTAGGCTTCATCAATGGCGTTTTGATAGCAAAGTTTAAAATCCCTCCTTTCATTGCAACCTTAGGGATGATGAATGTTGCAAGAGGCCTGACGTATTTCTTTGCAACAGGAGTTAAGGGAGCTGTAGCTTGTAATATTGAGATTAAAAACTCCTTTATCCAAGCGATTGGTGGCGGCTATATAGGTCCTGTTCCCCTTCCCGTAATTGAAATGATAGTGCTTGTCATTATCTTCCAATGGTTTTTAAACCATACCACACTAGGGCGACAAATATATGCCTTAGGATCAAACAGGGAAGCTGCCAGACTGTCTGGGGTAAACATCAAGTTCGTTGAAATCTTTGTGTACACACTTACGGGTGCCTTATGCTCATTAGCTGGCCTTATGTATGCTGGCTTGCTCTCAACAGCAGCTACTAATGCTGGTGTTGGAATGGAAATGGATGTTATCGCGGCCGTTGCAATTGGTGGTGCATCATTAGCCGGCGGTAAGGGCTCTATTGTTGGGGCGATTATTGGTGCTGCCATTATGGCGATCATAAAAAATGCATTTGTATTGTTGCATCTGCCCACATTTGTCCAAACAATGACACTTGGTGTCGTGGTTGTACTTGCTGTTGCTGCAGATAGCTTTAGGAATAAGAATTAGTCATTTCTCAGAAATGCTAAAATAAAGGAGAAACGGAAATGAAAAAAAGAGTATTGTCTATTGTTCTGATGATGATCGTGAGCTTGGCTCTCTTTGCACAAGGTGCATCAGAACCAGCAGCAGCTAAAAAAGTGTTAGCCCCAAGGCCTGCTTTTGATAGTGAAGTGTTGGCCCCTAGTGATGAAGGTCTTGTAACCCCAGTTAAGAATGTATCAGGCAAAAAATACAAAATTGCTATTATTGGCCTTGAAAACAATCCATTCTGGGTTGATGTAAAAGCCGGTGCTATGGATGCAATCAAAGAATTGGCTGCAGTTGGTGTAACAGCAGAATGGCTCCTACCTCCAGGAGACTCACATAACTCAAACGTTTTTGGTACTGCAATTGAAAGCTGCGTTATCCAGGAATATGATGCAATTGCAACAATCGCTGGTGACAGTGGTGTAGTTCCCTTTATCAACAAGGCTGTAGAAGCAGGGATCCCTGTAGCTACGTTTAACTCAGAGACTGGTACTGTCAACAAAAGACTGTTCTTCGTTGGTGCCGATCTATACCAGCAGGGTGTTTCTGCTGCCAAGTACATGAACCAAGAATTAAACGGAAAAGGAAACGTATGTATCATTACCGGTTTCTTCTCTGTAGAAGCTCATGAATTGAGAAGAAAAGGTTTCCTAGACGAAATTGCTAAAATAGCTCCTGGTATCAAGATCCTTGATCAGGTAGAAAATACTGATAAGGGTGATATCGCATATAGCCAGACAAACGACTTTATGTCAGCTCATCCCAATTTGAATGCAGTTCTTGTTTGTGCAGGTGGTGCTTTTGGTGCTGGTAAGGCTATTGAAGATGCAGGCAAAGCTGGAAAGATCAAGCTGATCAACTATGACTTTGTTTCTGAGACCATGGCTCAGATCGTCAGTGGTGCTTGTTCTGGAACAATTGGTCAGAACCCTTATGCTCAAGGTCATGACCCCGCAATTAGACTGTATAACTACCTTGAAGCAGATGTAGTACCTGTAGCTGGTAGATTGTTGACCAGAAGTGATTATGTCACCAAAGCTAATATGGCAGAATTCGGTTTCTAAGAAACCTTCTTCGTAACATTATATTTACTGAGAGAAAGAATTTCTCTCAGTAAATGTGTAGAACAATCACAAGGAAAGAGTAATGGAAACTGAGTATTTACTAGAAGCTAAAGGGATTAAAAAGAACTTTGGAGGCGTGGTTGCTTTACAGGATGTTAAGATTAAAGTAAAGAAGGGCGAAGTTTTAGCTCTTGTCGGTGAAAATGGTGCCGGTAAATCCACCATGATGAATGTGATAGGCGGGGTCTTCCCAAGCGATGGTGGCTCTATCATATTTGAAGGTCAAGAAGTTTCATTTAAGAATCCTTTGGAGGCTATAGAAAAGGGCATCGCCATTATTCACCAGGAATTATCCATGATGCCAGACCTCAATGTCATTGAAAATATCTACATGGGACGATTGAAAACTAGATATGGCAGAATTCTTTGGAAGGAAATGGCTGAACTGACCAATCAGCAGCTAGCTAAACTTGAACTGGATATCAGTCCCTATGAAAGAATAGAAAACCTCCTTTCAAGCCAAAGGCAGATGATTGAAATTGCAAAAGCCATTTCAACCAATGCCAAACTGATAATTATGGATGAACCCAACTCTTCCTTAACGGAAGGGGAGAGTGAAAAACTCTTTGCAATTATAGAAAAGCTGAAATCTGAAGGCATTGCCATCATCTATGTTTCCCATAAACTAGAAGAAGTCCTTAGGATATCTGACTATATTACCGTCTTTAGAGATGGAAAATATATCAATACCGTAAAAAAAACTGATACCTCCATCAAGGAAATCATTTCAATGATGGTAGGACGTGATGTCCTCATAGCAAAATACGAAAGACATCCTATTGGAGAAAAGCTCCTAGAAGTGTCCAATCTAACAGGAAAGGGTTTCAGGGATATTAGTTTTAGCTTGCACAAAGGTGAAATCCTTGGCTTTTCAGGCTTGGTAGGCTCTGGTCGATCTGAAGTTTGTAGGGCAATATTCGGTGTTGATCCCTTTGAGTCTGGTGAGATAAAGCATAATGGCAAATCCATTAGGTTCAAAAGCTCAAAAGAAGCGATTGAAAATGGCTTTGCGATGCTGGCAGAAGATAGAAAGACCCAATCCATTTTTCCAGGGCTGCCTATTTGGTTTAATACGTGTAGTAGCGAAATACCCTATAGCTGCTCGAGCAAAGGAATCATCAATTACAAAAGGGTGTACGAGATTTTCGAAGAGTTCACAACCAAATTCCAAATCAAATATGCGCGAAAAGAGAACCCTATAAGCTCGCTGTCAGGGGGCAACCAGCAGAAAGTCATACTTGCAAGATGGTTAGCTATCAGGCCTCAAGTTCTGATACTTGACGAGCCAACACATGGTGTTGATGTAGGCGCTAAAGAGGATATCTATACATTTATCAATCAGCTTTCAAAAGAAGGAATCAGTATTATTTTCATCTCTTCTGAACTTCAAGAGATCTTGGCCTTATGCCATAGAGTCGTAGTGATGCATGAAAGTATAAAAACCGGAGAACTTGACCATACAGAATTTACTGAAGAAAAAATCATGACGCTGGCAACAGGGTTTGTAGAATAAGATATATAGTGCACATACAAGCTAGGTGGATAGCTATGGTAATTGAAAAAGCCATAGAGCACACATGAGAAAGTAGGTGTGAAATGTATGGTGCAGGAGTCTCCTGATCTCACAGGGCATGAAATTATAAAACTTGTTGCTTGAGCCTGCTATACTGATTATTACAATACTAAACGGAGAGACCAATATGAATAACCTTTCAAAGAATCGCATGCTTGATGCAATAAACCATAAGCAACCAGACAAGATACCTCTTGATCTAGGCGGCACTGCTGTAACGGGAATACATATCAAGGCAGTCGAGGCCCTTAGAGAGCATTATGGACTGGAGCAGAAACCTGTCAAGCTTTATGAGCCCTACCAATGTTTAGGCCTCATCGAGGATGATCTTGCACAATGTCTTGGCACTGATGTGGTAAGCACCGGAACACCACTCAATTGGTTTGGTATTGAGAACAAGGATTGGAAGCCCTGGAGAACTCCCTGGGAGCAGGATGTCCTGATACCCCGTGAGTTTAATCTCACCTATGGGGAAGACGGTACGGTATATGCCTACGCCCAAGGGGATACCTTTTTTCCTCCCAGTGGGAAAATGCCGGCATCAGGGTATTTCTTCGATGCAATAATGCGGCAAGACCCACTTCCTGAAGATGACGATGACCTGAAATTAGAAGACAACACTGAGGAGTTCTCCCTCTTTACGGAAGAAACCCTCAAGATAATCACAAAAGATGTAAACCATGCACGTGCAACCGGTAAAGGTGTTGTGGCGTCTTTCGGCGGAAGCGGGTTGGGTGACATCGCAATGGTTCCTGCAATGAATATGAAACACCCAAAAGGTATCAGGGATATTACCGAGTGGTATATGTCGACTGTCCTTCGCGAAGATTTGCTTCACTCCATTTTCTCTTACCAGATAGATCTTACCATCGAAAACCTCTCTCGGATCAATGCCCTTTGTGGCAATGATATAGATGTAATCTTTACATGTGGTACGGATTTTGGCACGCAGACCAGTACGTTTTGTTCCATTGATAAGTTCAGGAGTCTGTATGCTCCGCATTATACTCGTTTGAACACATGGATCCATGCAAATACCAATTGGAAGATATTCAAGCATAGTTGTGGCTCAGTACCTGGCTTCATCCCTGATTTTATCAAATGTGGTTTTGATGTACTCAATCCAGTCCAATGCTCTGCTACGGGAATGGATCCGAAATGGTTAAAAAATGAGTTTGGTAAGGATCTGGTCTTTTGGGGCGGTGGTGTAGATACCCAAAACACCCTGCCGTTCGGGACTCCCAAGGCGGTAAGAGAAGAAGTATTGGAAAGATGTGAGATATTTGGGAAGGATGGTGGTTTTGTGTTCAATGCGATACATAACATCCAATCCACTACCCCAATTGAAAATATCGTTGCGATGCTTGATGCAGTGCACGAATTCAATGGAGAATAGATGCTGCTGAAGTATGTGATGATGTAACAAAATTACCAATCCTATTTAAGAAGGGTATGGCTTGATTAGATTCTGATACAATGCTTTTAAGACCTGAGGCTAAATCCTAGCCCCTAGGTCTTTTGTGTTTCTTTAGGAGACCTGTATCTATAAAGCTAAAAAACATTGTTCATTGGTCTCAGCATAGTGGGTAAGGCATAGGGCTCTATTCAAAGAGTTTTATAAAAAAATAATGGGGATAAAATAAGTTTGACAGATACCTATTCGTGTAGTAACATAGTTAATGAGAACGTTCTCATCTAAAAGGATTGCTGTATGGGTTCAACAATTATTGATGTAGCGAGAATATGCGGATATTCAAAAACCACTGTTTCAAGAGCTTTCGCTTCCCCAGAGATGGTCTCTGAAAAGGCGAGGGACATCATATATTCTGCTGCCAAACAAGTAAATTACACCCCCGATGCTATTGCAAGGGCGATGGTAAGAAAAAAGACTAATAATATTGGATTTATTGTCAATGACCAACAATATCCAGTAGTGCTGAACCCATTCTATTCACCTGTATTTGAAGGGGTCTTGCAAGTCGGTAGGGAAAGGGGATATTCGGTATTCATCGCTTCTGAAAAGGATATAAAATTACCAACTGGACAGATATATGTAAAGAAGCAGATGGATGGGGTAATTATTTGCGGACAAACAGAAGAAAGAATAATTGAAGGTTTTAGGTCGCAAAATATTCCTGTTGTCCTTTTGAACAATGTATTTGATCTAGAAAATTTGGTATGTGTAACAGTGGATCATTATGGTGGTACGATTAAGGCAATTGAGCATCTGATAGCTAAAGGGAAAAGAGATATTGCTATTGTTTCAGGTCATTTTTCTCCGTATGTATTTAATGAGAGGTTTAGAGGGTATACAGATACCCTGGAGAAACATGGGATCACCCTTGAAAAAGAGTATATGAAAATTGTTGAACCGATCTTGGTTCAGGCGATGGACTGTGCAAAAGAACTTCTTGCGTTGGAACATCGCCCTACGGCTATTTTTGCAACGAATGATATTATTGCAATTGGTGCAATAAAAGTGGCCTTGCGATCGAAGGTATCAATACCAGACGAGATTTCAATAGTAGGGTTTGATGATAGTGATTACAGCGAGATTATTGAACCCGAACTTACCACGGTAAGAATTGATAAACAAGAGATGGGGAAGATAGCTGCAGGAAAACTGATCGATATACTCGAAGGGGTACAAGTTGAAAAACAGATTATTGTGTGCAAAACACATTTGATAGAAAGAGAGACTACGTAGGAAATATGATGGAAATAATATTTATAAACGTCGGATATGGCGATGCCATTCTCGTCAAGCATAACTCACAGTATGGATTGATCGACGGGGGAAGCAGTATTCAAGAGGAGTTTCAGGGCAATAGAATATCCCTGAAAGACTACTTGAAGAAAGAGAACATTACGAAACTCGAGTTTGTCATCATTACGCATATACACGAGGATCATGTGTGTGGAATATCTGAAATATTGGATTTTGTTACGATTAAAACCTTGTATTTGCCGTATATTCCACGCATCTTGGATCAAGAAGATATAAATATCGGAAACGATTTTCGCTTTAGCCTCCTAGGATATATACAGGCCTTGAATGCATATAAAAATCTTATCACATATGCTAAAAGAAATAATATAGCGTGTTTCAATGTAGTTGAATTGGGTGTATTCCATCCACTTGGACCTGATTTGGAGATTACAGTTCTGGAGCCATCTCATGACCATGCTGAAAGATATGCAAGAAGGATAGAATCTGCATGTGCTGAAACCAATACGTTGGTGAAGATAAAGCAATTGGAAGCCCTAGAGAGAGATTCAAACGATCATAGTCTGGTATTGAGAATTGTGCATGATGGTTATTCATGTGTTCTCGCTGCAGATAATTGTCCATCAAACTGGAGAGCTACAACCTTTTCTTTCATCCAAAATGAGAACGTTCTCAAATTGCCACATCACGGCCAATTGGATGCCGTGAACAAAGAGTTTTTGGATATTGTTGGGGTTGAATATATTGTGACAAGCTCCTCAAGCGACCGTCGGAACAACAGCTCCAACCCTGAGGTCTATAGGCAGCTGAGAAAGGCTAATAAGGACATCAAGTTTCTCTTTACCGATGAAATTACCTATGTGCCCTTTGCCCTTGGAGAACGGAATGACACAAGTTCCGTACATTTTACATTCACTGAAAAAACTGTAGAGGTTACAATGTAACATTTAGTTACATAGAGATAATAAAGGAGAAAGAAGATGAAAAGATGGTTGATGGTTCTGATTTCACTGGTACTGGTAGTCGGTACTCTCTTTGCCCAAGGAGCTGAAGAAGAAACGTTCCCTAGCAAGAAAGTTACAATTATTATGCCTTGGGGACTTGGCGGAGGTCCTGATACGATTGCGAGAAAAGTTGCTTCATTTGGTGAGAAGTATCTCGGTGTCCCAGTAATTGTCGAGAATAAGACTGGCGGAGCAGGAACGATTGCCATGGATGCTATCATGCAGGCAAAAGACGATGGGTATTCAATGGTTGTTTCCAATGGCCCGTTGTTTTCCTTGACACCAGCCTTTATCAAAGTAGATTACACCTTAGATGATATCACGCCTTTGATCGGCATGAGAGTTGTGGAGTTTGTCATCCTATCAAACCCCAAATTTTCTAATATCAACAACTTTCAGGATTTGATCGCCTTCAGTCAGAAGGGTAAGAGTATCAAGTATGCCACAACCGGTGGTCCAGGAAACGATAGCTACACCATGATCTCTGTGTTGTTCAAGAAGCTGGGATTAGATGCAAAAGCTGTGCCGTATGATGGTGGCCAGGATGCAATTAACGCTTTGCTTGGTGGTCATGTTGATATTGCGATCGGTTCCCCTCCAGTGTATCGTCAATATGTGAAGAGCAAAGAATTTGCTTGTCTAGGTACCTTTATTCCTGAAGGGATTGAAGTAGAAGGCATTGGCAGGATCCCATCCTTCAAAGAGCAGGGTGTTGATGCAGAGTTTGTCGGAATGGATTATTTTGCTGTCAAAAGTAGTGTGAACGAAGATAAAAAAGCTATACTGACAAAATTTATTGAGGATGTCTATGCTGATGCAGAATTCATAGCATTTATGAGCAGCCTGGGAATGAAGGCTTGGGATTCTACTGAAGACGTGATAGTGGAAGAAATAAGTCGCCAGACTGCAGCTATGCAAGAGTATATTGCGTTGCTGAAATAACGTATCGAATGTGGTAACAGTGTATCGACACTGTTACCACACTTAGATTGGAATATGGTATGAAAATAAAATATAATTCAGAAATTCTAGCAGGTTTCATATTTTCTCTCGTAGCGGCAGTTTTGTTCCTTCTGATTCCAAGTGAGATACAAACGCTAGAGACTACAGCAACTAATGCGCAGACTATTCCTAGAATAGCCTTGGCCGGGCTCTTTATATTCTCTTTTCTTCTGCTTCTTCAAGGTCTGTTTTTATTGCCAAAAAAAGAACTGGTCTTTGGTGAAGAACTGTATGCAAGCAGAGATTTTAAGGATTCTGTCAGGTCGTTGGTATATATTGCAATTATAGTCGTATATGTATTTTTGTTTAAAATGCTTGGGTTTATAGCTTCAAATATATATTTAGTCTTTGCGATTCTCCTATATTACGGCACAAAGAAGAAATCCTACTACGCTATAGCGTTGTTTGTCAGTGCGATAGTCTATTTGATCTTTACACTGGTCTTGAACATTTCAATGCCGTAAGGGTTTGATTATACAAAGGGGAGCTTCACATGGAATTATTAGTATCTGGCCTGGACTTATTATTGAATTGGCAAATCCTTCTGGCTATTCCACTGGGTTTGACCCTAGGGATTATCGTTGGAGCAATTCCTGGATTGACCTCAGATTTGGGTATCATCCTATGCATACCCCTGACATATACCATGGAGCCTACACTTGCTATCTTGATTTTATTGGCTATTTATGTGGGTGGTACGTACGGTGGATCCATTACTGCAATATTGATAAATACCCCAGGGACATCCGCCAATGCCGCTACCTTGTTTGATGGCTATCCGATGACGCAAAAAGGAGAGGCCTTCAAAGCCTTGTCCATGGCTTTGTATGCTTCAACCATCGGTGGCCTTATCAGTGCTTTTGTCCTTCTTTTTGCTGCACCTCCCATTGCAAAAGTTACCTTGCTGTTCGGCCCGGCTGAATACCTGGCATTAGCGGTTTTTGGCCTTTCTGTCATAGCAGGTGTTTCAAATGACAATATTTTCAAAGGCTTGATCGGTGCTTGTATTGGTATCTTTGTCTCAACAATCGGGTTGGACAATATAAGCGGTATGGTAAGATTTACGTTTGACAATATTCATTTGAGAAGAGGCATTGATCTGATCATAGCTCTAATCGGTTTGTTTGCAATTTCTGAGATTTTGATGAAATCGAAGTATAATCCTCGTCTTGATAGAAAAATTGTAGATCCTTCTTCCATCACTCGTTGCACGGTGACCAAAGAAGAGTATAGAAGATGCCGCAAACCTATCTCCCTTGGAACCATTATTGGGGTGATCATTGGGGCGACCCCAGGAACCGGAGGGGGATTGGCAGCATTTATTGCATATAATCAGATCAAACAATCATCCAAACATCCGGAAACTTTTGGCAAGGGCGAGATTGAAGGTGTGGCGGTTTCTGAATCTGCAAACAATGCAGCTTGTGGAGGTACCATGATCCCGATGCTGACCTTGGGTGTTCCAGGTGATGGAGCCACAGCTATTCTGATGGGTGCCTTCATGGTCCATGGTTTGGTTCCGGGTCCTATGCTGTTCAAGGAACAAGGAAATATCCTCTATGCGATAATGTTGGGACTTATTATCATCAATATAAGCTTGTGGTTTGTGGGCAAGTTCTTTACGAGATTCTATGCACATATAACAAGGATCCCTTTTGAGTTGTTGTCTTGTATTGTCTTGATTTTTTGTACTGCAGGAGCGTATTCAACCAATAATAGTCTATACGATGTCTATTACATCTATATTTTTGGAATAATTGCCTATTATTTGAGGCGTATGAATTTTCAGTTGGTTCCTATCTTATTGGGGATAGTATTGGGACCCTTGGCAGAGACCAACTTTAGAAGAGCTCTCATACTCTCCGATGGTAGCCTGTCGATATTTGTTACCAGGCCAATTAGTCTTGGGTTCTTACTTATCGCATTCAGCTCTATAGTAATCTTTACCGCAAAAAGCTTTGCCAGCAAGAAGGTCCCGAAAGAATAGTAATCGTTTCTTCAAACGGGTACGATAGTGCAAGAGAATAGTGTAATAGAGGGTAACAACCATTACGGTCGTTGCCCTCTATTGTTATATTTCTCCTGCAACCAGTATGCTAGCCTTTTGTTGCTCCTCTCTCAGATAACCCTAGGGTCAACATCAAGGGTATAGTCTATGCTTGGGAAGCCAAAGCCATGGAGCTGGTCGTACTCCTTGAGCACACCCTCAAGGTCTCCCTTCTGCAAGGGTTCCCCCTCCCTTTGTAGGGCCCAACGTTTCTCTACCTCAAGCTGGACCTCCTCCTGCATCTCCCAGTCATCAAGGCGGATTCTGCCCTCATCATCGGTCGGGATTGCTTTGACTGCATACAGGCGGTCGCTGAAGAGGCGGTAGATCTGCTCAGTACAGCCCTCATGAATTCCCTTCTCCTTCATCACCTGATAGAGCAGGGCCATGTAGAGTGGGACTACGGGGATCACTGCACTGGCACGGGTGACCAAGGCCTTGTTCACCGAGACATACGCTTTACCATTGATCTTTTCCAAGCTTCTGGTTATTGCCTTTGCACTTCCTTCCAGATGCTCCTTGGCCAAGCCGATGGTACCCTCCCGGTAGACCGGGTAGGTAATCTTAGGACCGATGTAGGAGTAGGCAACAGTCATGGCGTTGGGACCGAGGAGGTTTTCCTTGAGCAGGAAGTCGATCCAAAGAATCCAGTCCTCTCCACCCATCACCTTGGCAGTCTCTTCTGCCTGCCCATCCTCTGCCGGCTCTATGGTAGCCTGCTTGACTACAGGGCTATCCATGTCAACAGAAAGGGCAGTGAAGGCTTCTCCAATAGGCTTGAGGACCGAGCGGTAGGTCACACCAGTTGCAGGGTCAGTGCGAAGAGGGGAGGCAAGGCTGTAGATGACCAGATCCACCTGCTTGAGGGTTTCCCTGATCATTTCTGCAGTCTTCTTCTTTGTTTCGTTGGAGAAGGCATCGCCAAAGACAGACTTTGCCTTCAGGCCAGCTTCCTTTGCCCTTGCTTCAAAAGCTGTGGTGTTGTACCAGCCTGGGGTTGCCGTCTTGGTCTCACTAGGAGCACGTTCAAAGGAGACGTTCAATGTGTCTGCCCCACCGGCGAAAGCTGAGACAATGCGCGTCGAGAGCCCATACCCAGTCGATCCACCAAGAACCAGTACCCGCTTGGGAAAAAGGTTTGGCTTCACTGGTTTGTAGAGAGGGCTGTCTGTTTTGGTTGCATGTTTATTGACCCAGTCGATCTGGTCTTGCACATACTGGCGACACCCTAGAGGGTGTGCGGTCAAAGAGACATTTCGCATAACTTTTTTCGTAATGATCACAGAGAGACTCCCTTATTTCGTTCCATTGATATTAACATCACCACCACCGACTATACACATCCAGGTAGCTTCTGCAGCCTTTTTCCCGTTCACGGTAATGGTACCGCTTTGGCGCAGCATGATCTGCGAGACACGGGTGTTGTGCACCTCGATGATGGCAGTATCACCAGGGCGGACCTGAGCGCGGAACTTTGCCTTGTCCACAGTTCCCAGGACAAAGAATGCCCCATGGGGGAGGATGCCTACCTGACAGAGGCCTGCCCCTCCGCACTGTGCCATGGCCTCGATCAGGATGACGCCGGGCACTACCGGGTAGTGGGGGAAGTGGCCTTTGAAGAACCAGTCGTCCTCCCTGAATAGGCGTCTGGCGACGGTGTGCTTCTCATCAGCTTCCAATAGCTCATCGACAAATAGGAAAGGGTCGCGATGGGGAAGCAGTTCCTCCAGTGTTTCAAATTGTTCACGCATGGTTGTTGCTCCTTATGCTTGGGTATAGGGTTTGAAGACCAGGACACCGTTATGCCCGCCAAACCCTAAAGAGTTGCTGACAGCATAGCGAATTGTACCATCCATACCCTTGTTCGGTACATAGTCAAGATCGAGGTCCGTGTCGGGAGTTGTGTAGTTGAGGGTGCAAGGGAAGTACTGGTCGCGCAAGGCGAGCAGGCATACTATTGCCTCAACTGCACCGGCAGCAGCTATCAGGTGGGAGGTCATCGACTTGGTGGAGGAGACCTTCAGCTTATAGGCATGATCGCCAAACACCTGCTTTATGGCCTTGGTCTCCATCGAGTCGTTTGCTGCCGTTGAAGTTCCGTGGGCATTGATGTAGTCCACCTCCTCAAGCTTTGCCCCTGCCATTGCGATGGCCTCGCGCATTGCACGTGCCGCCCCATCACCTTCAGGGTTGGGGGCTGTCAGGTGGTAGGCATCACACGTCATGCTGTAGCCTGCGATTTCCCCGAGGATGGTGGCCCCTCGCTTGAGGGCGTGCTCCAAGGACTCAAGTACCAGAATGCCAGCGCCTTCTCCCATGATGAAGCCGTCACGATCCTTGTCGAAAGGACGACAGGCTAGGGCGGGGGTATCGTTATATTTTGTTGCAAGGGCCTGGATGCGACAGAACCCTGCTACTGAGAGCTGGGTAATGGCAGCTTCTGTGCCTCCGCTGATGGCCACATCCGAGAGGCCGAAGCGGATTGAGTTGAAGGCATCTCCGATGGCATCGGTGCCTGAAGCACAGGCGGTAACCGTTGTGCGGCAGGGGCCTTGGAAGCCGAAGTGGATGGCGATGTTGCCCGCCGCCTCATTGGCGATGAGCTTGGGGATGGTCAGGGGGGCTACCGCATGGGGGCCGCGCTCATAGAGCTTGCGCAGGTTCTCCTCCACCACTTCAAAGCCACCGATACCATTTCCCAGGTAAACCCCACTTCTGAAAGGGTCATAGAGCCCCTCCTTCAGTCCTGCCTGGTCCATAGCCTGAACTGCAGCATAGACAGCAAACTTGGTAAAGTCGGCCATGCTGCGCGTCTCCTTGCGGTCAAGCAGGTCGGAAGGATCGAAATCAACGATTTCTCCGGCGATCTTTGCAGGGTAGTCGGTTGTATCGAACTTGGTGATGGGCCCGACTCCGCTCTTGCCATCCTTGATGTTCTGCCAGAACTCCTCGATGCGCTTGCCAAGGGGTTGACCGTACCCATTCCCGTCACTACGACACGTCTTGCATTGTTCATATCTCTTTCTCCCATACTCACATTGCCATCCCGCCATCGACGGCCAGGACCTGGCCGGTGATGTAGGAAGCCTTCTCTGATGCGAGGAAGGCCACTGCGTGGGCCACCTCTTTTGCCTGCCCAATCCTTGCGAGGGGAATTTGCGTATTGAGGCCCTCTTTCAAGGCCTCCGGCAGGACAGCGGTCATGGCTGTCTGGATAAAGCCAGGGGCAACCACATTCACTCGCACGTTTCGGCTGGAGAGCTCACGCGCAAGACTTTTGGAAAATCCGATGAGCCCTGCCTTGGAGGCGGCATAGTTTGACTGTCCTCCGTTGCCCATGATGCCCACCACGCTCGATATGTTGATGATCGCGCCCCGCCTCTGGCCTGCCATAAGGCGCCCTATTCGGCGCGAGGTGAGAAAGGCCCCTGTCAGGTTTACTGCAAGCACCTCGTCCCAGGCTTCATCCTTCATACGCATGATCAGGCCGTCGCGCGTGATTCCGGCGTTATTGACCAGTATGTCCACCCTATTAGCTTCCGCTATCACACTCTCCACTGCCTCTTTCACAGAGGAGCGGTCAGCCATGTCGCACGCAACCCAGGTGAGGCTGCTCTGTTGCTCTGCCGCTTTTTCCTTAAGTGAGGCTGTTTCCCCTTCACTTCTGGATAGGTACCATACATTGCACCCCTCGCCCAGGAGCTCCTCCACTATTGCCATGCCGATGCCCCTTGAGCCACCGGTTACCAGCGCGTTTCTTTTCTCTTCCATATCAGGTCCTCTCTCCTATTGCTTGAATCTCACCCTCTCGTCCCAAGGGGGTACAGAAATCAGGTAGTCCGCTATTTTTCCAAAGCCCGGTAAGGACCGTCCCCGGTCCCACCTCTGCGAACTTTGTCTGTTCTTGTGCGGGTGTATTGGCCATTCCTTCTTTGATGCTGCTGACCGCCTGCATCACCTTTGTCCACCGCACAGGGTTTGCCAGCTGCATGGCCAGAAGAGCCTTGGCCCTCTTGGCACTGGGCACCTCTTCGGAAGTCACCGATGAGATGACCTTCTGTTCTGGGTTGTTGAACTGCAGGCTTTCCAGGTACGAGGAGAACTCCTCCAACGCATCCTGCATGAAGGGTGTGTGGAAGGCCCCTGATACCTTGAGGGGGAGGACCCGCCTTGCCCCTGCCTCAATGAGGTGTGGCTTGGCCTCTTGGATGGCACTTTCCAAACCTGCCAAGACCACCTGGTTCGGTCCGTTGTCATTGGATGGATAGATTCCTCCGATGGAGCTCTCCTTGAGGATTGCCTCCACCTTCTCAAAGCCCATGCCGATGACGGCGGCCATGCCAAGCTTGCCATGCTTCTCCTCTATCCGAGCTCCGGCGAGGGCCATGAGAAGCGATCGCTTCTGCACGAGCTTGAAGAGGGTTTCATCAGAGATGATGCCTCCCCCAGCATAGGCAGACAGTTCGCCAAGGCTCAGGCCGGTGTGGCAGAGTGTGGTGAAGCCCAGTTCGGTGAGCCTTGTGTGTGAGGCCCTATTGGCCAGGGTAACGACAAGCTGGGTGACCTCCGTCCTTTTGAGGTCCTCCTCACTTCCTGTCGATAAGAGGCAATGCAGGTCTGTATGCGTTACCTCCGAGGCAAGGGCAAAAAGGTCCCTGACCTTTGGCGATGCTACATAGAGGTCCAGTGCCATCTTGGGTTCTTGCGACCCTTGTCCCGGGTAGAGTGCGATGATGTTTACCATTGTATGAGTGTCCCTCCATAGGTGAGGCCGGCTCCGAATCCTACAAAGAGGATCTTTTGGCCGGCCTTGAGCAATCCTCTCCTTTCCATTTCCGCAAGTGCTATCGGGATGGAGGCTGCCGAGGTATTCGCATATCTGTCGATGTTCATATAGAAGCGGTCGGCCTCGAAGCCGTAGCGCTTTGAGCACGCTGCGATGATCCTCCTGTTTGCCTGGTGAGGCACTACCCAGGAGATGTCGGCGAAGGTGAGGTCATTTCTGTTGAGCAGTTCCAGCACCGTATCTCCGATTGCCCTGACAGCAAAGGCGTATACCGCCCTCCCTTCCATGGTGATGGTCTTCGTATCCTTGGTGATGGCCAGCGCCAGCGACCCCGATCCCTCTGCATGGAGGGTGGAGTCGATGATGCCCTTTTGTTCTTCTGTCCTTTCGAGCAGGACACATCCGGCTCCGTCGCCAAACAGCACACAGGTGTTGCGGTCCTTCCAGTTGACCACATCAGATAGCTTTTCAGAGCCGATGACCAAGGCCTTGGTCATGGAGCCGCTCATGATCATGGAGCGGGCAACTTCCAGGGCGTAGATGAAGCCGGTGCACCCGGCTCCGATATCAAGGGCTGCAGCTCCCTTGATGCCGAGCTTCTCAGCCACTATGCACGCTGTGGAGGGAAAGCCGTAGTGGTCGGCTGTGGCGGTAGCCACAACGATGCCGTCTATCTCGCCCGTATCTCTGTTGCTCTTTGCAAAGAGGTCCAGAGCTGCCTTGACTGCAAGGTCGGAGCACTGTTCGTCCTTATCTGCTATGCGCCTCTCGCGGATGCCTGTGTGGGAGTGGATCCACTCGTCACTGGTCTCAACCGAACGGGCAAGGTCTTCATTGGTGACTATCCTGGTGGGTACGTAGAGCCCGATAGCTGAGATGTATATGGGTTGTGGAGACTTCACTGTCTTCTCCTTAGGTTCGGATCGTCTGCCCACTAGCGGGCATGATAGCGTATGTATATTACAATATTATGTATTATGTCAATATTGACACTAAAAGTCGTTACTGTTATTATTGGCCCAAAATCGGCAGCTCCCCAGGGAGTGGCCCCATCCCCTTTATGAGGAAGGATTATTAGTATGGATAGTATTGAAAACATGGACCTTGCATCGGTCATAGCACTTTTTGAAGGGAGCTCCCTTAGTGAGATGGAACTTTCCACCTCCCGATATTCACTCACATTCAAACGGCAGGGAGAAGGGTCAGCGGTGGTTTCCCCTCCTGTGATCGCTCAGAAAAGTAAAGAGGTGGAGATGCCAACGGCCAAAGAGCAGGGGGGTGAGGTCGAGACCATCACATCCCCTATTGTAGGGACCTTCTACCTTACCCCCGCCCCTGATGCCCCCCCCTATGTGAAGGTGGGCGACATGGTGGAGGAGGGTGGCATCATCTGCACCATCGAGGCGATGAAGATGATGAACCAGCTGCAGACCGACTTCCCTTGTGAGATCGTCTCGGTGCTTGCAAAACCCGAGGCAATGGTAGAGTTCGGACAGCCGCTGTTCTCCGTGAGAAGGCGATGATCAGGTCTATCCTCATTGCCAACCGCGGCGAGATAGCGGTAAGGATCATACGCTCTTGCAGGGACTTGAAGATCAGGAGTGTCTTGGTCTACTCCACTGCAGACAAGGACTCTCTTGGAGTCTCCCTTGCCGATGAGGCCATCTGCATCGGGCCCCCTGCCACGGCCCAAAGCTACCTGCATAAGAAGAACATCATAGCAGCAGCGTGCCTCTCACGCTGTGACGCCATCCACCCCGGGGTGGGCTTTCTTTCTGAGAATGCCGACTTTGCCCGCGAGGTGGAGCACGCCGGCCTTATCTTCATAGGGCCCAGAAGCGAGACCATCGCCCTATTGGGCAACAAGGTGGCCGCACGCGCCACAGCCTTGGCGTGCAACCTTCCCATCACTCCCGGCAGCAGCGAGGAGATCAAGGACCTTGATGATGCGCTCTCTACAGCTGAACGCATCGGGTACCCCATCATCCTCAAGGCCGCCTGCGGAGGCGGAGGGCGGGGGATGCGCATCGTCTATGAGAAGAATGCCCTGGCAAATGCCCTGCAGATAGCCAAGAAGGAGGCCCTTGCCTTCTTCGGAGATGCCTCTGTGCATATGGAGCGCTATCTACAGAACCCCAGGCATCTGGAGATCCAGTTGCTCGCAGACGGGCAGGGTACGGTCCTCCATCTTGGCGAGCGTGACTGCTCGGTGCAGAAGAACCACCAGAAACTGCTTGAGGAGAGCCCCTCTCCCATCCTCAGTGAAGAGATGAGGCAACGCATGAGCTCCGACTCGGTGAAGCTGTTTGAAAAGCTTGGCTACCGGGGTGCCGGGACGGTGGAGTATCTGGTGGAAGGGGATGAGTACTACTTCATGGAGGTCAATGCACGCCTGCAGGTGGAGCACCCTGTCAGCGAGCTGGTTTCAAGCCTGGACCTGGTGAAGGCTCAGATAGAGATTGCCTCAGGTAAGAAATTGACAATTACACAAGAAGATATACAGCTCAAAGGCTACGCCCTTGAGTGCAGGATCAACGGCAAAAGTGCGGGCACCCTCACGGCCTTGAACTTCCCCTTGGGCCCTCATGTGCGCATTGACTCCCACCTCGTGGCCAACTCGGTACTCAGCCCTTACTACGACCCTCTGATAGCCAAGATCATCGTCCATGCCCCCGACAGGGACCAAGGCCTAGCCATCATGCTCAGAGCCCTTTCTGAAGTGCGTATCGAGGGCATTGAGACAAACCTGGAAGAGCAGAAAATGCTCATCGGCTCGGTGGAGTTCGGATCCGGACGCTTCGGTACTGACCTGTACATGAAGCTCTGGGAAAAACAGGAGAAAAAGAGTCATGGAAAATAATGAAAGGAAACTCTGTCCGCAGTGTCAGAAAGATGTAGTGCTGGACAGCCACAAGATATGCCCCTACTGTAACTTCTACTTCCCCCTTACCCCCCAGGAGCGGCTCTCGCTCTTTGCCGACGAAGGATCCTTTGTCGAGATGGCTGCTTCGATGCAATCGGTGAACCCCATCGCCCTGGCAGGGTATGAGGACAAGCTGAAGGAGAACCAGAAGAAGTCATCCCTCAGTGATGCCGTCACCATCGGCAAGTGCCGCATAGAGGGCCAGAAGGCTGTTGTCGGCATCATGAGCTTCTCCTTCATGGGAGGGAGCATGGGCTCGGTGGTAGGGGAGAAGATTACCCAGGCCATCATAGAGGGCTGCCTTGAAAGGGAGCCGGTCATTCTCTTCACTGCTAGTGGAGGTGCCAGGATGCAGGAGGGGATCTTCTCCCTGATGCAGATGGCCAAGACCGCCAGTGCCGCAGCCCTGCTTGAGGAGACGAGGACACCTTTGTTCATCGTCCTTACCAATCCCACCACCGGTGGGGTCACCGCCTCCTTTGCCATGCTCGGCGATGTCATCCTGGCAGAGCCAGGGGCAGTCATTGGCTTTGCAGGACCTCGCGTCATCGAAGGGACCATTCGTGAAAAGCTTCCAGAAGGGTTCCAGCGATCGGAGTTCCAGCTCCAGCGAGGGTTTGTGGATAGGATCGTATCGAGAGACAAGCTCAGGCGCACGCTCTCCACGCTTATCAAGACCCATACAAGGAGTACCTCCAATGCAGGATAAAAAAGATGAGAATCAACTCAAGAGTACCCTTGAGAGGATAGAGACGATTGTTTCCAGCGAAGAGGGCATAAAATCATCCTGGGACTGTGTTCTGCTTTCGCGTCAGCAGGGTCGCACCGGTACCAGGCAGTTCATCAAGCTCATGTGTGATGACTTCATGGAGTTGCATGGCGACCGCCTCTATGGCGATGACCCTGCCATGGTAGGGGGGATCGGGACCATAGGAGGGAGGGCCATCACCTTCATAGGCAACCACAAGGGAGCCAACTTCAAGGAGAATGTGCTGTGCAACTATGGGATGAGCAATCCTGAGGGGTACCGCAAGGCCTTGCGCCTGGCAAAGCAGGCTGAGAAATTCGGCCGCCCTGTAGTCTGCTTCATTGATACTCCCGGAGCCTATCCCGGCCTTGGTTCGGAAGAGCGGGGCATTGGCGAAGCCATAGCCCAGAACCTGAAAGTCTTTTCCACCCTCAAGACACCGGTGCTCTGTTTTATCATTGGTGAAGGTGGCAGTGGTGGAGCTTTGGGTATCGGAGTAGGGGACAAACTGTATATGTTGGAGAATGCTGTCTACTCGGTCATTACACCCGAGGGTTTTGCTTCAATCCTGCTGCGTGACCCTTCCAAGGCGAAAGAAGCTGCAGAGGCAATGAAAATGACTGCAAAAAATCTGAAGGAATTCGGGGTCATCCATGACATCATACCGGAGAGAACTCCAGAGGAGACCGCCCTTCTCATCAAGGAGACCATCATCAGGGACCTTGATGTGCTGTGCAGCAAGCCTGTGGATAATCTTGTCCGCTATAGGATACGGAAGATACGTGGTATCGGTGAGGTTTCCGGAGGCAAGGAGTGGTGGGACCCTCTGCTTGAGGTGTTCAAGCAGACTGAGAGTCTGCGCTAGAGAAGATATAGCCCTGTTGCATGTGAGCAACGGGGCTTTTTTAGGATGTTCTTCAGTTGTATTTATTGGGCAGACTGAGGAAATACATACTATATTCAGAAATGTCTGCCATGCTAGAATCAGCAGAAAAATCCTAATAAAATTTCCCATTACCAAATGCTATCGTAATTACACGAAGTTAATGTGGTCTCCACAAGACGCACACCAAGCGCCTCTATCCTTGAGGGGATTCTTCAAGACAGGATAGTTGAGACCAACAAGCCTCTTTTCCCATTATGATGGAGGACGGATCTTCTGCTTGTCTCTTGGATAGTCAGTCATTCAGGTGAAACGAAAAGGGGAATGGGATGAAAAAGAATATCTTGGAGAAGAACAAAGCTCAGAAATGGAGAAGCCGAATACAGATTGGATTCTTTGTTCTGGTAGCCTTCATTGCTACAATGCATGGATTGGAGGAGAGTGGAATCGCTCTGCCTGCCATCCTTGGAGGGGCATCGCTGCATGCAATTTGTCCCTTTGGTGGGGTTGTCTCCTTCTGGAATCTGGTGACCCTGGGAACTCTGGTAAGGAAGATACACGAATCATCAGTAGTCCTTGCTGTGATCGGCTTGTTCCTGGCACTTCTGTTCGGGCCGGTCATCTGTGGTTGGATCTGTCCATTTGGAACCTTCCAGGAGTGGATAGGAAAGCTTGGTCGAAGGATATTCAAGAAGCGATACAACCATTTCATCCCAACAACGTTGGATAAGGTCCTGCGGTATACCCGCTACCTTGTCCTGGCCTGGGTTTCCTACATGACAGTCGTTACAGGCAAGCTTATCTTTCAGGACTATGACCCGTACTACGCCTTGTTCAACTTTTGGAGTGGTGAGGTTGCCATCTCTGGCCTTGTACTGCTTGGTATCGTCATGCTTCTCTCCCTGCTTGTCGAGCGACCCTTTTGTAAATATGCCTGCCCGTATGGGGCTTTCCTGGGTATCTTCAACCTGTTCAGGGTTTTCAAGATCAGGAGGGTAGAAGCGACCTGTATCGCCTGCAATGCATGTACAAAGGCATGCCCCATGAATATTGACGTTGCTACCTCTGGTATTGTGAGCGATCATCAGTGTATTTCCTGCATGATATGTACCAGTGAAACAGCATGTCCTGTTGATGATACGGTGGACTTCTCCGTTGCAAAGCCTGAGAAAAAGATTTCCACCAGAACGGTGGGAATCGTATCGGCTGTGGTTCTGTTCGGTGGCATCGGTTTCTCGATGCTGCTGGGGCTTTGGAACGTGGAATCCTCCAAACAGCCAGCCTTAATCAGGCAAGGCGAATTTATAGGCCAACCCAGCCCCTCTGATATCCGAGGCTCCTATACGTGGGCAGATGTCTCCAAGGCTTTTGGTATTCCTTCTGACTTGCTTATGGAAGCTTTTGGAGCTACTTCAGATGCTGATAAGGTCAGCCTGCTTGAAGCCCAATATGTAGGGAAGGTGCCGGAAGGCCAGGAGGTAGGAACTGATTCTGTGCGGGTGTTTACCTCCCTTTATACAGGCTTGCCTCACACAGCCGAGGAAGGGACTCTCTTGCCAAGGACCGCGATCATGGTACTGAAAAGAGAAGGCAAGGACGCCTCTATAGCCTTTGAGGAGGTGGCAAGCAAGGCGATAAATATTGGAGGTTTGGCTCCAATGCCGGGCCAAGGGATTGCTTCAGATGGTTCCTCAACAATTCCCCTAACTGGGAAAACCACTTTCAAGGATCTGGTCAGTGCAGGGTACCTGCTAGAGGATATCGAAACAGCTATAGGTAAACCCAAAAACCTTGCTATGGCTGTAAAGGACTATGCAGCAGAGCTGGGCATTGAGTTCTCTGAGATTAAGGCGAAACTCGCCACCCTTGTTCCCAAAAAGTAAGTTTTTCTGAGTATGGATGCATCAGGGCTTGTGCCTTGGTGCTTCCATGCACTAGCGCTCTTCCAATTTCTCCTTTGGCAAACAAGCGATCATCTCACGGGCCGCATTTTCCTGATGAATCTTCTGTGCTGCCTCTAGATCAAAGCCTGTATCTGCAACCTTGAGCAGCCAAGGGAATGTTCGTAGGTATGTGAACAGGGCTATTGCAGATGCTGAAGGTTTGGTCTTTTTATTCTTCCATTTGGTCAATGTCCTCTGGGGTAGACCTAAGGCCCTTTCTATCCCCGCAAACCTAATATCTTGTTCTGAGAAATACTCTAGGCTCTCAATCATTACTCTGCTTTGTAGTTCTTCCTTGGTCTGTTTCAGCAGTTCTTTATTCTCATGCAAGAAGTCACCAGAAAAATCACAATTATCACATGCATACCCAGAAAGGGTAACGCTTTTCGTAACATTAAACCCTTCGGACAATACTCTTTCCATCTGAATCTGGTGAGTTTTTTTGCTTCCACAAACGGGACATGAAACTTCCATGCAGTATTTTCCTTTTTGTTAGTATCGTACTATGGTCAATGAACCATCCATCTCGGTTGACTGTTTCAATGACTATATTGACCATAACCCTATATTTGCACGGAAGAAAGCGATGTACCTAATTTTTTCTCATGTGGTAAAGCGATATGAATCGAGGTTTCCTCTCCATAGTTCGGGGTTTTTGAATTCCATCATGTGCAATAAAGATAATTCCCTCTACAATTGCTTCATACCATTTGATGATGCAGACTTTTTTTATATGTAGAAGAAATATCATTTTCCCACCTGATGAATGTTGTAGGTTTCCTCCTGTCTTTCATTGTCCTTACGCCAAGGATACGGATATCCTGAATTGATGGTACTAGTATTGCAACATAATTCTATTAGAGGTTTCTTGACTTCTACACCAGAAATGCTATCATAAAACTTGCTATGTAAAGTACTTCTTTTAGAGTAATACCTGTAAGCAATGGTAGTATCTAGTAAGGAAAATCAATATTTACTTGCACCGAACCAAGGAGGATTCTATGGCTGACAAGAAGAAGGACCGTGATGGACGTGATTCGCAACCCAAGAAACCACTTACTTCGATAAGTGGTCGCCCTATTGCCCATAATGAGAACATCCAGACTGCAGGCGTTCGCGGTGGTGTGATGATGCAGGATGTCTGGTATCTGGAGAAGATGAGCCACTTCGACCGGGAAGTAATTCCTGAGAGGCGTATGCATGCCAAGGGATCCGGTGCCTTTGGAACCTTCACCGTTACCCAGGACATCACCAAATGGACAAAGGCTTCCATCTTTTCCAAGGTTGGAAAAGAGACAGAGTTGTTTATCCGCTTTTCCACCGTTGCCGGTGAGAGAGGGGCCGCTGATGCTGAACGTGATATCCGCGGCTTCGCCATGAAGTTCTATACCGATGAAGGGAACTGGGACCTGGTTGGAAACAACACTCCGGTATTCTTTTTCCGTGACCCCATGCTGTTTCCCGATCTCAACCATGCGGTAAAGCGCGACCCCAGGACCAATATGCGTTCAGCCCAGAACAACTGGGATTTCTGGTCGATGCTCCCTGAAGCCTTGCATCAGGTGACCATAACCATGGGGGACAGGGGGATACCCGCTTCCTTCAGGCATATGAATGGGTACGGTTCCCATACCTACTCCTTCATCAATGCAGGCAATGAGCGCTTCTGGGTCAAGTTCACTTGTAAGACAGAGCAGGGCATTGAATATCTTACCGATAGCGAAGCAGCAGCTGTTGTTGCAAATGACCGTGAATCAAATCAGAGAGACCTGTTTGAATCAATTGAAAAGGGTGATTTTCCCAAGTGGAAGATGTATGTGCAGATAATGACCGAAGAGCAGGCAGAGAAGCACCCCCACAATCCTTTCGACCTTACCAAGGTCTGGTATCATGGTGAGTACCCCTTGCATGAGGTGGGAGTTTTCGAGCTGAACAGGAATCCTGACAACTACTTCAGTGATGTTGAGCAGGCTGCCTTCAACCCTGCCAACAAGGTTCCCGGGATAGGGTTCTCTCCCTGTCGCATGCTCCAAGGAAGGCTGTTCTCCTATGGCGATGCCCAACGCTACCGCCTTGGGGTCAACCACTACCAAATTCCTGTGAACAAGAGCAAGGTCGAGACCAACCACTACCATCGTGACGGTGCGATGCGCATCGATGGCAACTTCAGTGGATCGGTGCACTACAACCCGAACTCCTATGGGATGTGGAAGGACCAGAATAATCTCTCCGAAGGCCCTTATGATGGTAAGGGACCCATCGACCACTATGACTTTAGGGAGGATGACGACTTCTATTTCGAGCAGGTCGGAAAGCTTTTCAACATCATGGGCGAAGATGAAAAACAACGCCTGTTTGAAAATACCGGTAGGAATATGGAGGGTACAACCTCTTTGGTGAAGAAGCGGCATATCCGTCACTGTTACCTTGCAGACCCTGCCTATGGGGAGGGTGTAGCCCAAGCTCTGGGGATTCTGATCAAGGATGTCGATATGGATGACCTCTATGGGGCCAGGGGATAGGTTTCTTTGATCTGGTTGGAGGTCTCCAATCAGGGGTTTGCGTGCTCTAAGTTTTGCAGCAACTGCTCAGGTGAAAGCATTGTCTTTCACCTGAACCGGTTGCTTCTTTTTTTTTGGAGAAGTGTACTGAATCATTTGGGATTGGTTCCCCAGTGGGAGGAATGAGCGATATGTCTGTAGAGAAGCAAATTGCAGCAGATGTTGAGATGATACTGTCGCACCGAAGTGACAATGGTTCTGACCTTTGGACTACACCTGACAAACGCATACTCAAGGGCTCTCCTTTCTCCATCTTGGAAAGCATCCTGTACTTGTTGGAACTGGGCATGGATCCCTCAGAACCTATGATGAAAGATGCTGCTGACCTACTATTCAGCACTTGGGGGGAAGACGGACGCTTCAAGGTCTCCCCACAAGGCGCAATGTATCCATGCCAGACAATCCACACCGCTGATGTACTGTGTCACATGGGGTATGCCTTTGATGCCAGGATACAAAGAACCCTGCAACATCTGTTGGAAACCCAGTATACGGACGGGGGCTGGCGCTGTAAAAAATTCAGTTTTGGCCGGGGGCCGGAAACTGAGTATTCCAATCCCTTCCCAACACTTACTGCCCTCAGCTCTTTCCGATTCAGCACGTATCTCAACAAAGAACCAGCCCTTGATAGGGCTGTGGAATTTCTACTGGAACATTGGATTATCAAACAACCCATTGGGCCCTGTCACTATGGAATTGGCTCTCTGTTCATGCAGGTTGAATACCCCTTCCGAACCTACAACCTTTTTGTCTATGTGTATGTGCTATCTTTCTACAGCAAAGCAAAGAAGGATAAGCGGTTTCTTGAAGCCTTTGGTGCATTGGAATCAAAGGTGGTCGATGGAATGATCGTGGTTGAGCGAAGTGTTCCAAAGCTGGCTGCCCTGTCATTCTGCAAAAAGGGAAAACCAAGTGAACTGGCAACAAGACGGTATCATGAAATTTTACAGAACCTCGAAATGCTTTGATGCCGAAGAGACTAAACATCAGGATTGCTTCCGATGCAGGATTGCCTCTTGAGTTGTGTTGCAAAGTTGCCTTTTCTTTATTCCATCATTAATACAAGTGGTTTTTCATGGTTTGAGATGGGTGTCCGCATGTTTTTGTAATCCCACTCCTCATCACCGAGAAAAAGGACTATGCTTGGTCCCTTCCTGCGTGGCTTAGATAACTGCTGCTTTACTCTCCAGATTCTTCATCCCATAGTAGAAGAAGAATGCTGTCACCACCGTGGAGATCATGTCAGCAAACGGCGCAGCAAAGAGGATTCCTTCCAAACCCCAGAACAGGGGAAACACCAGGATGGCGGGGATAAGGAAGATTACCTGTCTTGAGAGGGTCAGGAACATGGCCGATCGTGGTCTTCCGATAGCCTGGAAGAAGTTTGCCCCGATAATCTGGAATCCAATGAGCGGGGTTAGCATAAACCAGCGTTTGAGGGCGAAGCTTCCAAGTTTGAGGAGTTCTGGCTCCCGGTTGAACATTCCAACAAGCTGGGTAGGGAAGAAGCGTGTAGCAAGAAAGCCAACCATCACCAATGCCGTAGCAGCTAAAATACCGAGCTTAGCGGCTTCCTTCACCCTATCGAACTGCCTTGCCCCAAAGTTGAAGCTGATGATGGGCAGGACCCCTTGGTTGATGCCTATGACGGGCATGATGAGCAAGGTCTGCAGGCTGTTCACAATACCCATGGCCGAGATGCCAAGGTCGCCTCCGTAGGAGATGAGGCTTTTGTTCAGGACAATGTTGAGCAGGCTGTTGGCCAGTTGTAGGGCAAAGAGTGGGATTCCCAAGCTTATGATGGTCAAAACCAAGGGTTTTTTCAGTCTCATGTTGGCGCGTTTCAACTTACTTCTGCTCCTTTTGCCAAAGAAGTAGCCTACTACCCATATTGATGCACTGATCTGGCTGATGACGGTTGCCAGGGCAGCACCTGCCATACCCATATCCAGGGCGAAGATGAAGATGGGGTCCAGAACCATATTGATGCCAGCTCCGAGGAACATGGAGAGCATCGCTATCTTTGGATTGCCGTCGGCTCTGATGAAGTTGTTCATGCCCATGCTCATTACCTGAAAGGATGCTCCCATGAAGATGATGCGCATGTACTCCTGGGCAAAGGGCATAACATCAGAGCTTGCCCCGAAGAGGGTAAGAATCTGGGTAAGGAAGAGTTGTCCCAGGATCGTAAAGGTGAGGCCGGCGATCAGGAGGAGGGTGAAGGCATTGCCCAAGGCTTTCTCTGCATCCTTTTCTTTCTTTTGTCCCAGCTTGATGGCAAAGAGGGTCGAGCCTCCTACGCCGAAGAGTACACCCAAGGCGATAAGGAGTATCATGATGGGGAATGATATGGTGATGGCTGCAATGCCATAGGCTCCAAGGTCCGCCTTGTTGCCTATGAAGATGCGGTCGACGATGTTGTAGAGGGCGTTGGCCATCATGCCTACGATCGCGGGGACGGAAAACTGTATCAGCAGCTTTGATATTTTTTTAGTACCTAAGGGATTTGCGGTTGCCAGTGGTTTCACTTTTTCCATGGTTGTCGTACTCCGGTATGTTCGGGGATGGATTTCTTTTCTACCTGGGCGACCATAGTCTGCAAGGCCGCAAAGACGTTCTGGTAGGTCTCGTCATCAAGGTCTTCGGTGATGTAGGAGTTCCACAGCATGACACGCTGGTGGATGTTCCCCTGTTCCCCTTTGGCCTTCTCGGTCAGGAAGATACGGTTGCACCGCTTGTCCTGGGCATCCTGCTCTTTTGTCACAAACCCCTTTGCAATGAGGGACTTGATGATCCTCGCTGTCGCCGCCTTGTCGATATAGAGGTAGGAGGAGAGCTCTTCCTGGGTCTGTCCCTCTGTATGGTAGAGGGCAAACAGGAAAGGGTACTCTGCGCTTGTCAGCGAGAACTCCTTCAAGGCCTTGTTGGTAAATATTTGGCTCTGCCTATGCAGGATGGCAATGAGGCGGCCAATGCTTTGCTGTTTCATAGGATATAGATATACAGAAAAATAGTTGATATGTCAACCATATAATCCCTATATCTCCTATGCCCTCCTGTGGTATAATCGTAAGCATGCACCAGAAACCCACCATCGCCATCATGTATGATTTTGATAAGACACTCACGACGCGTGACATGCAGGAGTACACCTTCATTCCCAAGCTGGGTATGGAGGCACCCTCCTTCTGGGCAAAGGCCAATGCCTTGGCCCAAAAGGAGGAGATGGACAGCATCCTCGCCTATATGAAGCTCATGCTCGATGAGTCCAAAAGACGAAGCCAACCTATAAGACGAAGTGATTTTGTCGCCTTGGGATCGAACCTAGAGTTTTTCCCTGGAGTGTTCTCTTGGTTTGAGACTATAGATAAGGTAGGAGAAAAGCTTGGCCTTATCATCGACCACTACATCATCTCCTCAGGTCTGCGGGAGATCATAGAAGGATCAGAAGTGGGGTCGTGCTTCAAGCGCATCTATGCAAGTGAGTATCTCTATGATGAAAATGATGTTGCTGTCTGGCCAAAGCTCTCGGTCAACTACACAGCAAAGACCCAGTTCCTGTTCAGGATCAACAAAGGGGTGCTGGATGTGTTCGAGGACAAGAAGCTGAACAACTATACCCCAGAGAACAGTCGCCCGGTTCCTTTTACGAATATGATCTACATTGGTGACGGACTTACAGATGTACCGTGCATGAAGCTGGTGAAGAATAATGGGGGCAAAAGCATTGCGGTGCACAAGCAAGGTGATATGGATACCTGTCATCAGCTCATGCGAGAGCAACGCATCGATTTCTTTGCTGAGGCTGATTACTCTGAGGACAAGCAGTTGTTCGCCCTTGTCTCTACTATCCTATCCAAGATGCAGGCGGACAATCTTCTATCAATGGAGCATCAGAGGATGGCCTCTGATGCAGGCAAGGCACTGTCGTAGCAGTATTTTAGAGTTTGTCTGTCAGGAAGTCCTGCACCTCTCCTATGAACTGCAGGGCTTTTCTTTGCATAGATAAGGTCAACGATTCCAAGTTGTCATGATCGGGGTGCTCGAACAAGGTTTTTCGTATCAGTCTAGCTCTAGGCCTGATATGACCATATCTACTATCAGTCTCATTCCCTTTCTTGTAGGGTGGAGGCCGTCGAAAAGATTTCCATCACCTTCCTGTATTGGATAGGCACCAAGGTCTATGAGGTTGGCCTGTGGATACTGTGCAATAGTCCCCCTGATGGTCCTGGCCAGGTCGTTCTGGCTCCACCCATGGGCATTCTCTTCATCAAGGGCCCTGTCTGTACGTCGCAGGGGAGTGCAGAAGAAGATCTTGCTCTTCTGATGCTTTTCAAGCATCGAACGTACCAGTTGATCATACGCTTCACTAAATACCTTTAAGGTCGCTGGATTTTCAGCCTGTCCAAAGTCATTCGTCCCTCCAAAGACAATGATGATATCTCCACTGAGGCGTTCCTGCCTTGTCTGGGAGAGGAAGCTGGAGGAGGGGGGACGGGCTCCTGTCTTGCTGATTCTGCTTCCTGAGTAGGACTCGTTCATGTTGAGGTGCAGCTTTGTCTCTTCTTTCAGGAGATGCCACCAGGTGTGTTCTTTGGAGAGGACATCACACCCTTCCTTGGGGTAGTAGACCTCATTTTCAGGAGGGTTGCATCCACTAAAGGTGGAGATGGAGTCTCCAAGTATGGAGAAGGTTTGCTTTTTCATGAGGGAAGTGTAAGATTCTTTTGTCATCTAGGCAAGAAAGATATGTGATAATCTTGTTCCAGTCTAGGACTGTTTTTCACAAGGCTGGAGCTCATTACTACTCTTACAGCAACTGGAGATGAATGGTTTGATAGTAAAAGCCATCTGTTGATGGCTTTTACTATGAAGTTAGTTATTTTTTCCGAGGTTCGAATAACCCGTCGGAGCTGGCCAATGGAGCCCCCTCTGGTTGTACAAGCCATAATCGGGTTTCTTTGTAAAAGGCTTGTCTTTGATGCCAATGAGTTTCCCTTCAGCAATCCAAGTTTCATCTGTTCCATACAGATTCCTAACTAGGATTTGAGTTAGATCCTTACGTACATCCCCATATTCATCTAGATTAGCAAGGTCATGAAGCTCATTTGGATCTTCTTGAATATTGAATAACTGGAATGTATTTCCCCAAGGATAGTAAATAAGCTTGAACTCTTTGCTGCGGATCATCCTAGTCGCCTTGTCTCCTTCACCGCATTCTCCATAGATATATTCGTGTTTTTTCTCCCCGAGCATATCAGAGCCCTCAACAGATGCGGGTACTGGTATGGTACAAGCCGTGAGCAGTGTCGGCATGATATCTTCCAAACTCACCAAGCTGTCACACACCGTATTTCTATTTTTCTGAAGTGGCTTGCCTGATAGGATAAAAGGAACATGGCAAGCATTTTCATAAAACACTCGTTTGGCAACCATGCCTTGGTTGAATAACATGTCACCATGGTCGCTTGTGAATGCAATTATGGTATTGTCCAAAAGACCGCATTCTCTAAGCGTTCCTATAAGAAAACGGATTTGATAATCTATATGGGTGCACTGTGCATAAAAGGCATGCAATGCACGACGAATTTCCTTTTCCGAATAGCTGGAGGCCTGTTCTTGAAGGCTCTTTATCAGATTGCTGTCATCCACCCACTCCCCATTATATGGAGTTGGTATGTCTTCCTCCTTATACATGTCAAGAAAGGGTTGCAGAGGGGTGATAGGAGGATGAGGAGCCTGGTAAGACATATAGAAGAAAGCAGGACGAGTTGGATCCTTTCGTTTGATTTGTTTCGCCATCATATTTGTCGCCCATGTTGCAGGATGAGCTTCTTCTGGTAGATGCCAAGGTCGGGTATAGTAAGAATTGCTTCCTATGCAGTGTGCAAATTCCTGCCCTGCATACCCTTGTTCACCAAGCCAGATCTGATAGTCGTCAACAGTGCCAAATTCATATCTGCCTTCTTCCATCAAGACTACATCATCAAACCCAATCCTGTCCCTTTGTGGGTATACATGAAGCTTTCCAACTCCAAAGGTCTGGTAACCAGCTTCTGAAAAGGTCTTAGCCAAAGTAGGCAGATCAGGCATGATCATCTGGTCGCTGTAGACCCTATCACCATGAGTTCGTGGGGATACCCCAGTCATGATGGAACGCCTGGCAGGGATGCAGACAGGACAAGTACTGTAGCACTGTCTGAAGTCAATTCCATCAGAGGCTAAGGCGTCTAGAGTAGGTGTCATGATATTGGTATTATCATGACATCCAAGTAAAGAAGCAGGCCAATGGTCGGTACAAATGAATAATACATTAGGTTTCATTTTTTACTCTCCTACATAATGAGGTTTGGAAAGAACATCGTTACTTGTGGCACGAAGGTAACTACAAGCAGAACAATTAACAAAACAAGATAGAACGGCAACATCTCTTTTGTGAGTCTTTCTATTTTTACACCAGAAATGCCGCTCCCTACAAAGAGGACTCCCCCTACAGGAGGTGTTATAAGACCTATTCCACAGTTGAGGATCATAATAGCTCCAAACTGTATGGGATCGACTCCAAGTTGTGTGACTATCGGCAGCAGTATGGGAGTCATAATTACAATGATGGAGGCCATACCCATTATCATACCGAGCATGAGCAGTACAAGATTGACCAACAGCAAAATAGCTATTTTATTAGTCGTCAAACCTAGGATTGCTTGTGAGATGAATGTTGGTATTTGCAGATAAGCCACTACAAAGCCAAAGGTTCCTGCGGCTGCAATGAGTATGAGGATATTTGCCAATACTCTCAATGCTTTCTTTAGGATGCCTCCAAAAGCTTGTATGCGAATTTCTTTATATACAAAAAATGTAACAAAAAAGGCCCACAAAGTTGCAATTGCGGCAGATTCAGTAGCCGTGAAAACCCCTGAAATTACACCAAAGATAACAATAAGTACGGTCATCAGAGCCCAAATGGATTCCTTAAAGGAAATGAGCACCTCTTTAATTGAGAATGGGTCACCTTTAGGATATTTTCGTCTAATTGATATGAAAAGAGAGAAGATCATCAGAGAAAGAGCAAGGAAGAGCCCTGGTACCAGTCCTCCTAGGAACAGTTTCCCAATGGAGAGCCCCCCTGCGGCCATGGCATAGATAATCATATTATGGCTTGGAGGTATCAAAAGCCCTTCAATGGAACTTGCCATGGTCACTGCAGTCGAAAACTCAACATCATAGCCATTCTTCTTCATCATGGGAATCAGAATAGAACCTAAAGATGCTGTATCAGCAGTAGCACTACCACTTATCCCTCCAAAGAAGACGCTAGCAACAATATTGACCATGGCCAAACCGCCGCGCATCCAGCCAACCAAAGCGTTAGAAAGTTTAATCAGACGATCTGAAATTCCTCCCTGAGCCATTATTTCCCCTGCCAAAACAAAAAAAGGTATGGCAAGAAACGTAAATCCATTGATCCCATCAATGAGGGTTGTCACCACAACAATCAGTGATATCTTCGAAAATAGAATGGTTAGGATAGCTGACCCAATCATTGCATATGCAATATGGATGCCCCCAACTATTAAAACTGCAAAACTTCCTAGTAGTATTAAAATTGCTTGAGTATCCATTAATTCCAGCACTCCTTATCTGTTAATCTGGCGATTGCCATAATCAAACCGAGTATTCCCGTAATAAAAATCGATCCGTACATGGTGGACATGGGCAATCTAGTTGCAGGAAGAATGGAGCGGGACATCATCTGGACCGCATCAAATCCAACGACAATGAACACTAGGTATATGGCGATAAGTACCACATAGGCAATTTTGTGTAGTATCAAGCAGATTTTTTCATTAAAAACATATTCGATGATAGACATTCGCATGTGAGACCCATCTCGAACACCCATCGCGGCAGTGAGGAAACAAAGCCAAACCAAGCTAAGGATTCCTATCTCCTCAGTCCAGCTAGGAGATTTTGAGAATACTAACCTTCCCACAACAGCTATTGATACGGAAAATACCATAACTATAAAGATGAGTTTAGCTATTACTTCGATTGCAAAATAGATACCCCGGGAAATTTTTTGGATTCCGGAATTCACACTGTTCATTTTCATTGATTTCTTTCTCCAAATGAATATGAAGTGCCAGAAAACGTATTCTCTGGCACTTCAAGGTATTAATACTTGGTGTTTTTTATCTGTTCGATAGTCTTGGAATATTGGGTTCCATATTTATCATACACGCTTTGTACGGATTTTCTCCACTCTGCAGGATTAGCAGGATTGGAAACTTCTACACCAGCAGCAAGAATCTTCTGCATAAGCACTGTGTCGTCAGAGTCCGAAAGCTGGTTGAAGAATTGAACAGATTCTGCAAAGGAATCTATGACTAACTTTTGGTCTTCGGCTGATAACCTTTTCCAAGTAATTTCAGAAAAAAGTACAATGTTAGGGCTCAGCTCATGTCCGTCAAGCACCATGTATTTGGCTACTTCTTGGAATTGGTTATTGAAGAAACCAGAGAGAGGCTGCTCTGCACCATCAACGATTCCTGTCTGCAGGGCACTGTACAATTCTGTGAATGCAATAGAGACAGGGTTACAGCCCAAGGCTGCCATGTTTTCCAATGCGATTGCACCTTCGTTAGAGCGAATTTTCAATCCCTTCATATCTGATACATTGACGACCTTTTTCTTTGTAAAGAAATAATGCCGTGCTGATTCCTGATAAGCACCAATTGCAACCATTCTGGTCCCGGAGGTCTGGATGCTATCAAATAGTTTCAAGCCTGCTTCTGTCTTCTGAAAAGCCCGAGCATGTTCAACATTGTCGAAGAGATAGGGGAATGTGAATACTTTGAGGTCTTGAGCACCATAGTCAGAAAGAGTAGCTGGCATGATCATTGTCATATCAAGAACGCCACTTTGAAGCGATTGGAGGTGCACAGCAGGTTTTCCAAGCTGACCGCCAGGGAAAATCTGAAGTTCAAATTTTCCATTTGATTTTTCACCGAGAATTTCTCCGAATTTTACAATTCCTTGCACCAGAGGGTGGGAGAGAGGGTTGTTTAAACCAACCTTCAGAGTCATTTTTTGATTTGTTTGGGGTTTTTCATTCTGTCCGCTAGCAGCAGCAAACGAAAGCACAGATAGCACCAGAAGAGCAATAAGCATTAGTTTTTTCATAAGTTGAACTTACTCCTTTAATTGTATGTATAAAGAGTATCAGTGTTTTGCGGTAAAGGTGAGGTAAGGTTTTGTCGAGTATCTGTATATTTTTGTTTTAGAATTTTCGCCGCTCTTGAGAAAATTGTCGGGGTGTCATCCCTATTTCTCGTTTAAAACATTTAGAAAAATAGGCCGGGTCAGAAAATCCTATCTCTGCACTTGTCTTTTCTACGGTCATCCCAGAAAGTAAATACTGTTTGGCATGGTCAAGCCTAACGTTGAGGATAAAATCCTTGATATTCATCCCTTCGAGATTCTTGAATGTTCTCGATAAGTAACTGGTACTCATTTGGGCTTCTTTTGCTAGTTCATCTAGGCCAATAGTCATAGAAAAATGTTTATGTATGTATTGTTTGACCTGCATGATTAACCGTTCATTCTGGGTCTGCACATTCGCTAAATAATAGGCACGAAACAGCCCCAGAGCAATTTTAAACTCTTCTCCAATCTCCGCCTCACTAGCATTTGTCTGTATTCTAAACTCACAACCAATCTCGTTGTATAGGGAAGATGCTTGAACATCCCCAATGCTGTATACCTGTTTTATTACTGCCAGTATGTACTCAAACAACTTATTTCTATAATCTATTCTGTTTTTCTGGAAAGAATATACTTGGGAAAGTAACGTGTCTGTCTGCTTATGTAAAACTTCAGTTTCGTTGCTGAGGATGGCGTCTGCTAATGTGAGCACCGTCAGTTCCGGGGAGGGCGTTTCCAAAGGCTTGTTTGGGAGTCTGAGAAGCAATTGTTGAAATTCTTCTCCTGTTTTTATCCAATCCGTCATGAGGTTTGAAAATAAAAAAGAACCTTCTTGTGTGAAAAGTCTTTTTTGATTCAGCAAGTCTGGAATAGGTGTGAGTGCCTTTGATGTAGAGCTGAAGAGAATCAGATAATGAATATTTTGAAACGTTTCTTTCATAAAGGAGATATTCTGTTCCAAAAGAAACTGTTCGAAATTCTTTTCCACTGCGCTATTGGATGTGCCTTTGCATAGCCAAAGGCACCATTGGTACACTTTACTGTAAAGATCCAATGAATTAACATACACAGAAATTTTATCAGGTGAAAGCGGTGGCCCCAGAAGTAGCTTCTGCATAAATTCACGTTGGAGTAATTCTTGCAGTTTTCCATATTGTTTGAGGTGCTTGTTCTGAGTCTGGATTTCGCTAAGTTTTTGTAATAATCTTTCCATCATCATATGGAATGTTTTTAAAGAGTAAGGTTTGACAAGATAATCAAACGTATCGTTTTGAAGAGCCTTTCGGGCATATTCAAATTCACTATATGCTGTAACCATAACCAAGAGTGCATGAGAGTTGAACTCTCTGATTTCTTGAGCAGCTTGTAACCCATCTTTAAGGGGGAGTAGTATGTCCATGAATATTATAGCAGGATCATGGTTGCGTGCAATCTCTACCGCCTGCATCCCATCCATTGCATAGAGCAAGGTAGCTCCAATATTTGGGTATAGACTTCTGATCATCTTCGTCAAGGCTTGTTGTTCTAAGTGTTCATCTTCTACTATCAGGATATTCATGATATATCCTCTCTGGAGGGTATGTTGAGGAAGATTTTTGTATACTCACCGATTTTACTCTCGACCAAGAAGAGTCCTGCTTGCTTGTATCGGATATTGAGCCGAGTCTCGACATTAGACAATCCTATATGGTTTTTGTTATCCACCAGACGTAAGGATGGATCAAACCCCATTCCATCGTCTTCTATGCGTATGTGTAGCATGTTGTCTTGTATTTTGGCTGAAATCTGAATGGCAAGATTGATTTTTGAACCAATACCATGCGTGAAGCAGTTTTCAATGATAGGTTGGATGAGCATGGAAGGCACTGGCCAGGCTCTAGCTTCTTCGTCGATCGATATGGTTACGGTGATACGTTCACCAAATCTTGTTTTTTGCAAAAATAGGTACAGATTGACTACTGAGAGCTCTTTTTCAAAAGGCACTAAAGAATCTGTAGCATCAAGAGAGTATCTGAGTATTTTGGATATTGCTTCAATGAGCTCCATTGCAAGCTCTGGGTTATTGAGAAAGGCAACTTTTCCGATCAAATCCAAAGCGTTGAAGAGGAAGTGGGGATTTATCTGAGAGCGCATATTGGTTAGTTGGGCTTGCATAAGCAACTTATCTTTTATTTCTGTTTCTATAAGCTTTTCGCTAAGAGTTTTTTCCAGTCGAGCTTTTTCCTTAATCTGATCAATGTATCGTAATATTTCAAGTTTCATTTGATTCATCGCCATCGAGAGGTCGTCAAGCTCCTGAAACCCTGAAGCGCTGATGTCTGCAAGTGCCCAGTTCTTGTGAGAAAGCTGCAGTGCGTAGTTATGCATCTCTCCTATCTGGTGGAAAACAGTAAGAGCTGTTCGTATCCCTACAATGCAGAAGCCCAAGATAAAGAAGAGTAGAACTATCCAAAGTGTATATTCAATGGTTGTGAGTTTTTTCTCATAGGTTTGGTAGAGAGACGATGTAATAGTGTAGTAGACGGTCACCAACTCCTCTACAGCCATCTGGTGAAAGCTTATGCTGTCTCTTATATAGGTAAGGATATCATATTTGAGGTTTTGCGAGTCACGAAGCAAATTGTCCTGGTACCGATTGTAACTGATGAGCCTTCTCAAGATCTCCCTGCATTCCTTGGAGAGTATTTCATTGGAACGTACTATCGCAATCTGTTCATCCAGTTCAAATATTTTCTTCTGATAATTTGGTAGCAAGTCATTTGATGAAGAGCGCAACATATTGGTGGAGAGCACATTCATTTGAGAAACCGTTGTTGCTAGTTGTGAAGCCTCTCTGTTCTTTTCGATAAATTGTCGGTGGGCATGCTTTTGTAATTTTCCAAGCGTAAAAAAACCGCTGAGGCTTATGATTAGCACTGCCATGAGAACGATAAAGCTGGTAACAAGCATTTTATAGATACTTTTCATCATTAGACCAACTTTACGTTTCTTTTTTCACTGGGTCAACCTCCATGTATGCCAACTCTTCCTGTAATACAAAACTCTGTGGTATCCTCCTTGGGAGGAGAAATCATGGATACGAAGATTTCTGTAGTGGAGAAGGGGGCTATCGCACGGGTGGGGGCCTTGTTCGTGGAGGCTTTCGGGCACTCTCCTGCCTTGGTCGTCTCTGATGGAAACACCTTGGGCATCGGGGGGTTTGCCCTTATCCAGAGCCTGGAGCAGAAGGGTATACAGGTCAGGCAGTGCTGTTTTGCCGCCCTGCCTCAAGTCTATGCTGATGAATACTCCATCGAACGTGTACGCCACTCTCTAGCCCAGGATGCCAGCATCGCTGTTGTCTTAGGTTCGGGCACCCTCAATGATATTACCAAGCGTGCAAGCTTTGAGGTGGATCGCCCGTATATGGTGGTGGCAACAGCCCCTTCTGTCGATGGCTACACCTCCTATGGAGCGGCTGTCTCCATCAGGGGCTTCAAGCAGACCCTGCCTTGCAATGCCCCTACTGCCGTTGTTGCCGATACCAATATACTGTGTGCAGCCCCCATGCCCATGATAGGAGCCGGCTTTGGCGACTGCATGGCTAAGTTTACAGCAGGCGCAGACTGGATCATTGCCGATCAGATGGGGTTGCAGCCTATTCGGGAAGATGTCTGGACGATGGTGCAGACCCCCCTTCGGGTTGTCTATGCGGAATACAAGGATATAGCCAACCGTGATCCCCGTGCTGTCGGTCTTCTTTTTGATGCCCTCTCTGCAAGTGGGTTTGCCATGCAGGTCATGCATGACTCCCGCCCTGCCAGTGGTGCTGAACATCTTATCAGCCATATCTGGGAGATGGAACACTTGGAGATGGGTGGGCTCCCTGTAAGCCATGGTTTCAAGGTTGCTGTAGGGACCCTTGCCATGAGCTTCCTGTACGAAATGTTACCAAGGATGGATTTTTCTAGCATAATGAAAAAGCCAGCTCAAAGCTGGGAAGAGAGACAGCAGAGTATAGAGCAAGCTTTCTCCTTCGCTCCCGCTTTGCTTGAGCAAATCCTACCAATCTCAAAGAGTAAGTTTCTCTCTGGCGATGCCCTCATAAGCCGAAGAAGAGCTATTCAGATAGCCCTTCCACATATGTTAAGACGGTGTACTGTACAGCTTCCTCCCTTCAGGGAGTTGAGGCAGGTTATGGCTGAGGTAGGCTGTCCCCTTACCTATATGGATATCAACACCACAAAAGCGAACTTCCTGCATGCCATACGGGCAGCCCAGATGATCAGAAACCGTTACACGTTGCTTGACCTGCTGTATGAGGCAGGGTTTTTGGAAGAAGCGTTGGGGGCTTTTGATTTGGGGGTTTACTGATACAATTGCCAGATGCTCTGATTGTGTTTTCCAAGGATGATGTTAGAATTGATGGAATGAGATAAGGAGAGGTACCGTATGCACCCAATTATTGGAATTAACCTGCCAAACAAGACTTCGTTTGAGCACCTTGATGAGACCCTGCGCCAGATCAAGGCAGATGGCTTTGATGCTGTGGAGATAAATATTGAAGTGTTCCCCCTGATCCTCGGAGGAGCAATCTGTCGAGACTGGGTGGAGCTGCTGAAGCTAACCCTGAGAAAGCATGCCCTGACCTATACCGCCCATATAGGGCGTGGCTTGGACCTGCGTTCGCTTGAAGACCACGCCTTTCATACCCGGGTACTCAACGCTTCGCTTGAGATCTGTAGTGAACTGAATATGAAGGTCCTTGTCCTGCACTACGAGGTGAAAGGCCAGAACCAGCGAGCTGAACAGCAATTTATTGAAGCACATAGGAAGGCCGCCGAATATGCTGTAACGTTGGGTGTTGTTGTCTGTGTGGAGAACATTGAGGTGGAGTTGGTCGCCCCAGTGGTAGAGCTTGCTAAGGCGATAGACCATCCGAACCTGCGTTTGAACCTCGATACCGGGCACGCTTTCCTTGCAGCAAACTTCTACGAGTTTGATTTCCTCGAGGCTGTAGAGATGATGGCCCCATACCTTGGGCATGTGCATCTCAATGACAATACCGGAGTATTTGAACCCCTGAGGGTCACCAACCGTCCCGTCTATGACGCTCTGCCTATGGGGTACCGAAGGGAGTTCGGCAGGGGTGATATCCACCTGCCTCCCTTCTATGGAGCGATACCTTTCTCCGAGGTGTTCTCTCGCATACCCTCTACCTATGAGGGGATTTTCATCTGTGAGTATATGTCCGAGGACTTCGGTCCCCTCAACAGGAAGATCCAGGAGCAGGTGCGAGTGGCCCTTGAGGAGTCAGGAGCCTAGGGCCTCTTTCATCATCTCGGTAAAAGCTCTTGGTGCGTTGCTGACAAAGCTACGCACCCTCTCCTTGTAAAGGTATCCAAGCAGCTCTGGGGTGAGCTCGATCGGACAGACCTGCAGGACCCGTCCCTTCTCTTGGGTACTCTTTACCGCATGTTGTAGGAATCCCGGGGGGAGGGGCGAGCTTAGCTCGCCTCTTTCCATAGTGGCAGGGAAGTGAATCTGAACTTCTGTGATCCCACTAAATCCACTCTCAGCCAACGCATAAAAATGTTTGACAATCGAATCAGGAGAACCTGAGCACCAGGTCATTGTCGGGGCTTGGGGAAGTAGTGCTTGTACTCTCTGGCAGAAAGTCTGATCTTTATGGACAAAGCGGATTCTAGATAGTACCCGGTATTTCTTGAGCATTGATACAACCTCATCAAGGGGGGCTTCCTTTATCTCCAGATAGAGCAGATGATCTGTATCTTTTTGCATCAAAGCCAAAAGATCAGAGAGCAGAGGGACCCGTTCTCCCCCACCTATATCAATGCTTTGCAGTTCAGCAAGGCTCATTGTTGCCAAGGGTTTCACCAACAGCTTGGTGTCACCTCTGCCTGTTCTCTTCAGGGTCTCGTCATGGCAACAGACCAAGGTTCCATCTGCGATTTGTCGAACATCCGTTTCTGGGATTGCAGAAGGGAAGGTCCATGCATACTGCATGGCGGTGAGTGTGTTCTCATATACTTCATCCAGGCCCCCACGATGGGCTTGGAAATGGTATTTTTGATTGTTGTGCATAGGTGCCTCAGTAGGAGATGGGTTGTATGAATAAGGCAAAGTGTTCACCTGGTGTAAGGGTTATGAATACAGGGGAGCGAGAAAAGGAACAAGATACCAAGAGAGAAAAAGAGAGATGCCGGATTCACATGAATCCGGCATCTTGAATCAGGTCAGACTACTTCATCAAGACATTCTTGACGAACTCTGCGATCATCAGGGTCTTGTAAGGAGCTGGGAACCAAGCAAGGGCATTTGCTGCACGGTCTGCTTCGGTAAGCAGGGTTCCGCTGAGCGTAATGTCAGTACGGGCAGGGTAGGCACCGAGCATCTCATACTTCTTCTGCTGCTGTTCCTTGCTGGTGATGTGTGCGATGTATACCAAGGCGGCTGCCTTACGAGGAGAGTTTTTCAACACTCCCATGGTATCACCGCCACCAGCAGCACCCATGGTTGGGATGTACATCTTGGCTCTTGCGAAGAGGTTACCCTTGTTCATCATATCCTTTACGTTGTCATCCCAGCCAAAGGTCATGGCGATTTCGCCATCGTTGAGGCGGATGATGGAGTCGTTGTTGGATACGGTGAAGGTCAGCTTTTCCTTGCGTGAGTAGGCCCAATCCCAAGCCTGGTTCCAGTTAGCTACCTTGGAGGCGACAACTTCAGAGTCACCCACATACTTCTCAAGGCCACCGGTGGTCTCCTTGATCATGGTGTGGACAAATGATTGCCCGGATCCACCCTTTGACGGGTCGTTGAATCCAAACTTCTTTGGGTTAGCATCGATCCAGGCCTCAAGCTCCTTCCATGTCTGTGGCGGGTTTGGAACACGCTGGGGATCATAGAGGATGCCGGTCTGGTTGCGGTGGAACGGGGCAAGGTAGCCATTGGTCATGACTCCTTCCTGAACCTTCCAGAGTGATGGGGCAAGTTTGTCTGCATCGGGAATGATGTTTTTGATCGGGCCATAGAAGAGGCCCAGGTCCATGGTGTTCTTCACCCACTGGCCTCCGACGATCATGGCATCAATGGTACCGACTTTGTTGTCCTTCTCTGAGATTGCCTTATTGAAGTTTGCTGTCTGGTCGCCAATGATGAGATTCACCTTGATGCCATACTTTGCTTCAAAATCAGCAGATGCTTCCTTGAAGTAATCAGGGAAATACCAGGCATAGAAAGTTACCTGACCTTCTGCTTTTGCTGCTTCCACTATTTGGTCCCAACTTGCAGTCTGCAAATCGATTTCCGCTTTGGGAGCCTCTTTAGCACCTGCAGCGAAGACCATGGTGGATGCCATGACAAGAACCAGTAACACTACCAAAATCTTTTTCATACACAATACCTCCTTGTTTTGTGTAACAACATCACATTTTTCCTAGTGATGCTGAAAGATAATCGGACTTGAGAAACCTTTCTACGATAAAAAGCATGATGATGTTCGGTGTCATCATCAATAATGACACGACAGCCGCATTGGTACGGATGAAATTATACCCCATGAACGAGTACAGGATGGTCGGGATGGTCTCAAATGTCGGAGTCCCGATGATGAAGGTCAGGTTGAACTCCTCAATACTGGTGGTAAAGGCGAATATCATCCCTGCTATGAGGCCGGGCCTGATCATGGGTAGGAATATATCCTTGATCTTCACAAAGGTGCCTGCTCCAAGGTTCTCAGCAGCATCAATTACATCTTGGGGGATGGAAGCGAAACTGGTGGTCATCACCCGTATCATATAGGGCATGCTCATCAGGGTATGGGCGAGAACCAAGCCAAAAAAGGTCTGGCTGAGTCCCATAATGTTGAAAACACGACTCAAGAAGAGGGCCACAACCATGCCTGGCATGATCATGGGGAGCAACACCACCAGCATGAATATCTTTTTACCGGGTATGTTCTTCCTCCCTAATATGTAGCTGGTAGGAAGCGAGAGTAGGAAAGAGAGTATCACTGCCAACGGTGCGATCGTGTAGCTGGTTTTCAGTGCCCTAGCGATATTGGTATAGTTGAACACATACCGCCACTGCTCCAGAGAGAAGCTAGGTGGGATTAGGTTTGGATACGACCAGGCATCATTTGGATTGACTAATGACCACATGATGGCCATGAAAATGGGAATCCCTACCCACAACAGCTGAACTATGACAAAGAAGAGCGTGATCATCAGATAGAAATTTTTTTTACGCCGTTTCTTTATCAGATGGAGGGGCATTGCCTTGTTTTTGTCCATATCAGGCACCTCCCTGTACAAGTTCAGCAAATCGTGAATACGCCCATACGACAAAGAACGTGGTTACAATGATGATGACTCCCAAGACTGCTGCCTGGTTCCACTCCTGATAGAGGTTTGCCATGATCTGCATCCTATTGGCTACCGATGATGGATAGACCGGGCCTGCTACGCTAGTGATGGGGAAGTCCCCAAATGCCCTGATGAACATGAGTATCATGGCAACAAGGATTCCCGGCATGGCCAAGGGAATGTATATCCTGAAGAGGACCGACCAATACCCAGCCCCCAGATTCTTGGCAGCATCGATGGTATCGTCACGGATGGAAGAGATGGCTGACATGAGGATCAGGAGGACAAAAGGAAGGTTCTTCCATATCTGTATGGTTATGACGCCCCAGCCAAACGAATCATTGAGCATCCGTAGTGGCTCATTGATGATGTTCAGTCTCATCAGGGTGGTGTTTATCAGGCCATGATAGGAGATGAGATTCAATATAAGAAAAGAGGCCACAAGTGCCGGTATGAATAGGGGCACCTTGATGATGGACCCTAGCATCCCCTTGGCCGGTCCGCTCTTGCGGAAGAAGAGGGCAAGAGGAAAAGCAACCAGGACTGTGCCCACTGAGCTCAAAATTCCCATTTTAAGAGAGAACAGCAGGGAGTCCATAGCTTCACGGGAGCTTAGGATGGATTTCCAGTACCCGAGGGTAAAGCCTGATTCTCCCATCATGTTGAAAAAACCCAGGCTTTGCAACACGGTAATGACAATCGAAGAGCCAATGAAAAAAACGATGAAGCCCACACCAGGGAGGAGCATGAGGATGATAAAAGGGGTTATCTTGTCTTTCTTTTTCATCCTTACCCCCTCAGTATGCTGAAGGCTCGCTCAGCGATGCCAAACGATACGCTATCGCCGGCAACAATCTTCGCCTCATCATCGGACTGGGCGCGCATCTTCTGGCCATTGACCTCTATGAAGAGGTCGGTGATATCTCCCATGAATACGGCCTGGAGCACTTTGCCTGTAATTTGATTTGTACTTGCACGATCACGGATCTTCATATCCTCAGGTCTCCAGCTGAAGTGTATGGTTGCTCCCTTCTTGGGGATCTCCTGCCCTTCGGCATTGATGAAGAGTTTTCCAAAGGGTGCCTGGACTGTACATCGTTTTCCTTCGACTTCCAGTACAACCCCATCGAATATGTTTGCCATGCCGATGAAACCGGCCACAAACCGTGTTTCAGGATGGCGGTATATGGAGTAAGGGTCGCCGATCTGCTCTATCTTCCCCTGTTTCATGATGACTATGCGATCCGATATTGCCAGAGCTTCATCCTGGTCATGGGTTACATAGATGGCAGTAGTTCCCAATCGCTTCTGCATTTCGCGAATCTCTACTCGGACCTGAACTCGTAGTTTAGCATCAAGGTTGGAAAGCGGCTCGTCAAACAGGAGAACTTCAGGTTCCGTAACAATGGATCGTGCAAGGGCTACTCGCTGCTGTTGCCCCCCTGAAAGTTGCCCTGGCTTTCTTTTACCCAAATCGGAGAGGCTGAGCATCTCCATGACGCGTTCAATCTTACCCTTCTGTTCTGATGTACTCATCTTGCGCATCTTCAGGCCAAAGCTGATATTGTCCCACACACTCATGTGGGGAAAGAGGGCGTAGCTTTGGAAGCACATGGCCGTGTCACGTTTATTGGGTGGCACATTGTTCATGATCCTATCCCCAAAGTAGACTTCGCCTTCGTCTGGGTAGTAGAAACCCGCTATGGTACGCAATGTTGTTGTCTTTCCACACCCTGAGGGGCCAAGAAGGGTCACAAACTCTCCGTCTGCGACATCCAGGTCGATATGATCGACTGCTACGACTTCATCAAAGCGTTTCACAAGATTGGTCAATGTAAGGGTTGCCACGCAAAATGCCTCCTTGGGAATAGGGGAACAAGGAACGGTTCATCTCTTCAAACAAGTATGATAACGTTTTCAAAACACCCTAAACAAACATACGTATATTGTCTTAGTAAGAACGATATATATAGTATTGTTTATTCTTACAAGTCAGTTCAACTTTCCTAAAAAACCTGATACGATGGAATAATTCTAATTTTTACAAGTACTTGTAATTGTTTCTCGTATACAGTGTTGTATTAATACAACCATTCTCATATGAAATCCTACGCCTAAGAGTATCATGAAAACGTTATTTGTCAATAAGGATAACGGATATATTTTCTCCATTTTCAATGCTTAATCGTTACAGCATGCATTTCTCCCCAAGAGGTAGAGGGCCTTAGAGTTGTGCAATGATTGATGAAAAAGAGGGCAAGGAACCTAAAGGTTCAAACCTTTTCAGTGCAATCTGAAACTAATTTTCTTTTGCATAGTGATCACGGATAGTTTCAGCTGAGTAGAGCTCTGCTTTCATTGATATTATTCAAGAGGGTATCCAGGGGAGCCTGTTGGACCTCCTTGCTGAAAGGCTCAAAGGAGAGGTATCCTTTATAGCCTCCCTGTATCAATGACTTGACTTGTTCTGCGCTTCCCAGGATATCAGAGGGGGAGAGCAGCACCCTATCGCTATCCTGGATACCGGCTATGGGTTTCTGTCCAACAACTGCCGAGATGTGTATGAGGCCAGTCTCTTTGGGGTAGAACCCACTCTCCCCACCGAGGTAGTGGTGGAAGGTATCATGAACCAGTTTGTACTGCGATCCTTTCCCTGATTCGGTGATGGCTTTCAGGGCTTCTTCTTTGGTCCGAAGGCTACTCACTGCAAAGCCAAGGGGTTCCACATACCCTAGCAGTCCGTACTCACCAAACAGGTCTGCATAGGTGATCAGAGCCTCGACACACATCTCATGCCACCGGTTTCTGTCCTCGTTTACAGGTATCCCGTTTACTGGACAGAGGACAATTGCTTCACAGCCTAGGGCTTTTCCCACTTTGAGCAGATCTTCCAACTCTTTCTTGTGTGTCTTTGGTTTTTCATTGAACCGCTGTAGTGCGTTGATAGTTGCAATATGTACAGATGCCACTGATGCTGCTTGCTCCACTTGCAGGGGTTTGAGACCATCGGTGATGGTTTTTCCCTTCAGGTCGTTCCGTAGTTCCACAGCCTGAAAATTGGCATGATTTGCCATGGCTATAAACTCCAGTATCCCCAAATGGGGAGCTATGATCCTGTTCAGCGCAAATGGTTGTGATTTCATGTATGCCTCTTTATTGTGGATGTATTCATTCTAGCACCCCTTGGTAGCCTGTCAACGTTATAGCAAGACGTTGCGGTGTAATAAGGAAGAATAGGGAATCCTATTTGAAAACGTTATCATTAAGGATATACATGATGTGATGTTTCGAATCTTCTTTTTCTTGTTTCCTAAATGGAAATAGTTAAAGTTTGACAAATGTCTAAAACGGTGCAATCATAAAGGTGTGATAACGTTTTCAACCTTCCTTGGGTTGAAACTTACCATGTGGAACAGGGCTGGATAAGAAAAGGGGTCTTTGAAAGGGTTTCCAGCTTGTTGTTGAAAGTGATCAAGCCAAGCACATTCTTGCTTGGGCGCGATAAAAATCTTAGGAGGATTGAAATGAAAAAACTGTTTGTGATTCTGGCTATCCTGGCGATGGTCGTCTCCCCACTCGTTGCACAGGCATCCGGTGAAACTGCCGGGAAGAAATCGTATCAGACGTTGCAGATGTATACGGCCCTCGATACTGAAGAGGCCCAATACTATCTTGATGTGTTCCAGAAGAGCAGCGGCATCAAGGTCGAGTATGTTCGCATGAGTTCTGGTGAAGTGCTTGCAAGAATGGAGGCTGAGAAGGCTAATCCTCAGGCAAGCGTCTGGTTTGGAGGGTCCAATACTGACCACATCAATGCTCAGTCCAAGGATCTTTTGACCCCTTACAAGCCCAAGACTGATTTTGAGCTTGCCCCCATGCTCCATGCTGATGACTATAGCTGGAATGGTTTCTATACCGGGGCCATCGGCTTTGTGTCCAACACCGAGTTCCTGAAGAAGAACAACCTGCAGCCACCCAAGTCTTGGGACGACCTGCTGCACCCTGCCTACAAGGGCCAGGTCGAGATGGCATATCCGTACACTTCCGGAACCGCTTATACCACATGGGCAACCATCATCCAGATGAAGGGCCTTGAAGGCGCGCTTGACTGGTGGGAGAAGTTCGACAAGAGCATCCACCAGTATACCAAGAGTGGAACCGCCTGTATCGCACGAGCCGGCCTTGGTGAGTGTGCAGTCGGCATCTCCTTCTCCCATGACATCATGGCTAAGGGCATTGCAATGGGCTACCCCCTGGTAATCTCCTTCCCAGAAGATGGGACCGGCTATGAAGTTGGTGGTGTCTCCATGATCAGGGGAGCAAAGCAGGTTCCTGAAGCACAGGCATTCATGGACTGGTGCTTCTCCGAAGAGGCTCAGAACCTGTTCATCAAGTATTCACGCCTTCCTGTCAACCCCAAGGCAATTGTTGCTGAGGGAGCGGTCAAGCTCTCCGACATCAAGCTCATCGATTATGATGCAGTGAAGATGGGTCTGGCTAAGGACAAGTATGTCACAGCTTGGAGAGACAGGATCGGCAAATAACGATCCTGATAGTTGAGAATCGGGGTGCAGCTGCTTGTACATAGTGTGCAGTAATGGTTGCACCCCTTAGTTTTGAGGAGAACGAATGAAGAAGTTCAAGTTCAGTAATACTACTCGGATGAATGACCTCAGAAAGATGCTCGGAGAACCCTTCCTAATGCTAGCGATCCTTGTGGTTTTCTATATGCTCATCGTATTTGTCATTTTCCCCATCTACCAGGTGTTCAAGACAAGCCTCTCCTATGAGGGATCCTTCAGTCTGAAGAACTACAGTGATGTGCTCAGGCGCTCGTACTATATAAAGCCCCTGATCAACAGCATGATCCTTGGCGTTCTGGTAGGTACCATAGGGACGGTCATCGGCTTTACCTTCGCCTATGCAATAACCAGGACTCCTATGAAGGGCAAGGGTGCGTTCCGTATGATCGCGACCTTCCCAATGGTTTCCCCTCCATTTGTCGTAGCTCTGGCCTGTATCCTGCTGTTTGGCAGGTCTGGCTTCTTTGCTGGTGCGATCGGGAATATCTATGGACTAACCGGCCTGGTCATCGTCGAGGTCATCGCTTACTCTCCAACGGCATTCCTGGCCCTTGTCGGGGTGTTGCAGGCCATCGATCCAGCACTGGAAGAGGCTGCCATGGATTGCGGGGCCTCAAGGCTGAAGATTTTCAGGACCATCATACTGCCCTTGGCAACACCCGGTCTGGTAAGTGCCTGGCTGTTGGTTTTCATCCAGTCGCTCGCTGACTTTGGAAACCCCATGATTCTTTCGGGGAACTTTTCGGTCCTCTCGGTGCAGGCCTATCTGCAGATCACCGGCATGTATGACCTTGCCCGTGGTTCCACGCTTGCCATCCTGCTGCTGATCCCCACTGTCGTAGCCTTCTATTTGCAGAAGTATCTGCTATCTAAGAAGTCCTATGTGACGGTGACAGGCAAGCCAACCTCTGCAACCATCAAGAACCTGGAGTGGTACATCAAGGCTCCGGTCTATTCGGTATGTATCTTCTTCGCAGCTGTCGTGCTTTTGTTTTATGGGATGGTAGTGTGGGGCTCATTCCAGAAACTCTGGGGAGTTGACTCCTCACTAACGCTGCGCAACTATACACAGATGTGGAAGATGGGTAAGGGGTATATTGTAGACTCCCTGCTTATCTCCGCCATTGTAACGCCGGTTACCGGGGTGCTGAGCATGTTCATAGCATACCTGATCACCCGCAAGCAGTTCCCTGGAAGGGGCTTCATTGAGTTCTCCTCCATGCTGACCTTCGCCGTACCCGGGACTGTAGTAGGTATCGGATACATCCTGGCCTTCAATACTCCATCGATGTGGATGCCCATTACCCTTACGGGTACGGGGTTCATCATTATGATCTTGTTGGTGTTCAGGAACCTGCCAGTGGGTATTCGCAATGGGGTGGCTGCTATCCAGCAGATTGACCCTTCCATTGAGGAAGCTTCGATCGACTTGGGTGCCGACAGTAGCATGACCTTTCGCAAGATCACCCTGCCGATGATAACCCCGGCTTTCTTCTCTGGCCTGGCCAACTGTTTTGTCCGTTCTATGACTGCCATCAGTGCGATCATATTTGTGGTTTCTGGAAAATGGAACCTTATCACTGTTGCAGTCCTGGGATTTGTCGACAACAGCCAGTATGCACAGGCAGCAGCTATGAGCTTGCTGCTCATTGCCATTGTTGTTACAGCCCTTGGCCTGATCAAGCTGTTTACCGATAGGATGGGGAAAGGTATGAATGCTTCCTCAATCTTGGAATAGGGAGAAACCATGAAACAAAATTATTTGGAATTGAAAAAGCTGGCAAAGTCCTTTGGTAAGGGTGACTCTACCTTCTTTGCCGTTGACCATATCGACCTCGTGGTCAAGGAGGGGGACCTTGTCACCCTGCTTGGTCCCTCAGGGTGCGGCAAGACCACCACGTTGCGTATGATAGCAGGGTTTCACACCCCTTCTAGTGGCGATGTGCTCATTGATGGGACAAGCGTCAACAACATCCCTCCCAACAAGCGTCCTACGGCCATGGTGTTTCAGAACTATGCACTCTTTCCGCATATGACGGTGTTTGAGAACATCGCCTATGGCCTGCGCATTCGCAAAGAGAGCCATGAGATGGTCGACAAGAAGGTCAACGATATCATGAAACTCATCGGCTTGGATAACCTTGGTGACCGTCAGCCGCGCCAGCTCTCCGGTGGCCAGCAGCAGCGGGTCAGCCTTGCACGTGCGATGGTGATGGAGCCTAAGGTGTTGTTGTTTGACGAGCCCCTCTCCAACCTAGATGCAAAGCTGCGTGTCTCCACAAGGCTTGAGATCCGCAAGCTTCAGCAGCGGGTGGGGATAACCTCTGTCTATGTGACCCATGACCAGGAGGAGGCCATGACGCTCTCCGACCAGGTGGTCATCATGAACAAGGGCATCATCGAACAGATCGGCTCTCCTTCAGAGATCTACAGCCATCCGGCCAACAGGTTTGTAGCCGGCTTCATCGGGAAGGCGAATTTCCTTGAGTCGGTGGTTGAGCAGGTTACCGACGATCAGATAATCGTCTCCTACCAGGGCAAGAGCATTACCGCCCCACGATGGGACAAGACTCTCAAGGTCAAGGACAAGGTGGTGGTGGTCGCACGGCCTGAATCGATCATACCAGAGCTGCCTTCAGTGGATTTGGTGGAAGGCCTTGTCGCCGATTCAGTGTACTTCGGCTCACAGATGCTGTATGAGGTTGTGTTGCCCGATGGAAAGATGCTGCAGATTGAGGTGGCTGACCCTCAGTACCATATACAGTTCGAGCGCGGACATAAGGTGGGGCTCTCCTTCAAGGACAGAAGCCTACACATATTACCTCTAGAGGAGAAATAGGATGCAGTATGATATTGTAATGATCGGTCATATCTCTCAGGACATCATGATTGACCACCTGAACAACAAGTTGGAACTTGTGGGAGGAGCTGTTGTCTACTCCTCCGCTTCTGCGGCCGCTTCAGGGGCTAAGGTCAAGGTTGTCACCAAGCTGTCCAAGGAGGATGGCTACATCCTTGAGTCTCTCAAGCGGGAGAATATCACGTGGGAGGTCTGCCCCTCCAAGGCGAGCACCTCAATCAAGAACATCTACTACACCGCTGACAAGGAGCGCAGGGATGTGTTTCTCATCTCTCAGGCAGACCCCTTTTCCTTGGAAGAGGTCTTGGGCGATGAGACGCGCATCTTCCACCTTGCCGGGCTGTTTGGTGGGGAGGTTCCCGATACCCTCATCAAGCCGCTGTTCGAGAAGGCGGAGGTCGCCATGGATGCCCAGGGTGTGTTGAGGTGTCTGGATGAGGAGGGCAATCTTGCCTTCAGGGACTGGGAGCGCAAGAAAGAGCTGCTTCCCTTCATCAAGTACTTCAAAACTGATGCTGCAGAGGCGGAGATTCTGACCGGTCTGTCCAACCGTGAGGAGGCTGCAAGGCTTCTGAACGAGTGGGGATCTGGTGAGGTCATGCTGACACACAACACCGAGGTGATGGTCTGCGTCCAGGGTGAGATCTTCACCGCTCCCTATACCCACCGCTCCAATGAGGGACGGACAGGGAGGGGAGACACTACCTTTGCAGCCTATCTTGCCTGGAGGAAGGAGCACTCTGCCAAGGAGGCAACAGCCTACGCTGCAGCGCTCTGTTCGATGAAGATGGAGGTTCCTGGCGTCTTTAAGGGGAGTGTGGATGATGTGCTGAAGCGGATGGAAGAGGATGTCAGGTAGGCCAAGGAGAAGTGAGGGCCAGAGGTAGGTAGCTCCTGCCTGCCAAGGGAACTGAAGCCCAAAACTCAAGCATGAGTTTTGGGCTTCAGCCATATGGTTCTTTTATCACTGTTGTGGCAGTATCATCAGAATACGTATCGCACTTTTACCTGTTGAAGGTATGGACTGTCTCCATCATCGCCTCTATGTTCCTGATCGGTGTTGCCGCCTGCAGGTTGTGGATTGCGTTGAACACGTACCCTCCGTCCTTGCTGAATATCTCCAGGCGTGAAAGGACCTCCTTGCGGACATCGTCGGGACTGCCGAAGGGGAGGGTCTTTTGGGTATCGACGCCACCACCCCAGAAGGTGAGATCCTTTCCATAGGTGTCCTTCAGGGTCTGGGGATCCATTCCTGTTGCTGAGCATTGCACCGGGTTGAGAATATCAAAACCGGCCTCAATGAACGAGCCTATCAGCGGTTGGACCGCACCACAAGAGTGTTTGAACGTCTTCCACGTGGTATGCGCATGGACCCAATCATTTATCTTGCGGTAATAGGGGGCATAGAGGGAGGTGAAGGTCTCCTGTGAGCAGAACTGGCCTGTCTGGGTTCCGAAATCAGTGCCACAGATAAAGACTGCATCGACACTGTTGCCCACTACAGCAAAGATCTTCTCAAAGTTTGCAAGGGCAATTTCAGCTTGTCTTGCAAAGATGCTGTGGACATAGTCGGGTCGGGCTACCGTGGAGATATACCACTCGGTGATATCCCGAATTCCTTTCGGGTGTTTGAGGTTGGGGCCGGTGACCATCGATATGTCACCAAATGCGGTTCCTCCGAAGTTGGCCAAGACCCCCTTGCCACTAGATTCTGCCTTCTTGGCCTCAGATGCAAAATATGCAATATCTTTTTCCGAGACAAAGCCGAACTCCTCCACATTGTCCTCGACTGAAAGGTTGTCCTCATCAAAGGGCGGTTGCCGTATGATGGTGTCGAAGAAGTAGCCACCTTCGGGCATATGCCCGCTTGGGGGGACACTTCTGTCCCCTTGGGGGTAGATGAAGGTATCAGCCCCAGTTTGTAGGATTTCAAAGTCTGTGGGGACCAGAATGTTCTGTCCCCAAGGGGTCGTCCAATCCTTCCATCCCTCTATGGGGAATCCGAACATGGTGCAACGGGGGAATATTCCTACAACATCGATCTGCATCGCCTCAAGCAGGTCATCATCAACAAATCCGAGCATCTGGTATGGTTCATGTACCTTTACAGGACGCTTTTCCAGCCCATAGACATCACGGAGTTTCTCTATGATGCTACAATGGATTCCAGTGACTGCACTTGATCCAAAATCTATGGGAACCGGACCTTGCCTATGGTTCAGGGCCTGCTTGAGCTTTTCTTTGCCATTCATATCTTCCATCCTTTTATCTGCAGTGAATACGTAAGATTCTACCAGTGGTGAAAAACAAATTCCCCCATCCCCTCCCAAAGCTGATGCATGCACGTCTGAGGTGGTCTTGTTCGGTCATCTGAGAGATGTGAAATATGTGAAAACTCTTTTCCCCACTTATACATACAGGATACCAGATGGGAGGGCAATCATCAATATACGAGCCGGATAAGAGCGCCTGAAATTGGATAAATCCGGTATGAATATAACCAACATCAATGGTTGTTTCAGGCAGGAAACAAGGTACCATGGATGCCGGAATTGTGTTGTGACATCTGGGAGGAGAGAGATTGCTAAGGGGCTTGATTGAAGCAGATGATAAAGGGAGCCGGACAAGGAAAATCTCTAGGCTAATTCTTACATTAATGGTAAGGATCCTACCTCATATAAGATCCTTCAGGTGAAGAGAACGTGTGAAACATCAAAGTAAGCACATTAGGCAATATGAGGTAAAAGCTCAAATTCAGCGAACTTTATTACTATAAGGTTGTCTCACTATATGGATTCTTTACGTTTATAGGATTGCACTTGAATTGCTCTTTTCTCGAATTTCTTCAACAAGCTTGTACATTGTAGTAGCAGGGCTAAGTTGGGATGGAAGGCTATTTTTATTTGATTTCGATAGGTTCGTCATTTGGTGTTTTATTCTTGTGGTAGCTTTTTCTTCATCTCCATATGTTATCAGGTTTCTGTATAGAGAATTGTCTGCTTTTTCATATTCTGTTCGTGTGCGGCTAGTATATACTATGGAGAATTTGTTGCAACACTGGATAGAGTCTTGCGTATAGCATGGATTTTCAAAATATGCATGGAGCCAGACTTCAAAGCATGGATTAGACCATCCCGTATTCCCATGTGCTTTTTGAGCATCTGCAATAAGGTCATCAAAGTGCAAAACTTCATCTCGATCATGGTATTTGTTCTAGTAATTCATCCATTTCCTTTTGATTCAATATAATCCAATTGACTGCAGCGGAACTTTTTTTACATTTGCATACCATCCACTTGGAGTACAAAAAACCTACCAGAGAAATCTGGTAGGCACATAGGGACTTTCCTGTAGTGCTGAGGCTATCTCACCTTCGGCACCGTCACGCACCCATCAGGCAGGATTATAAGCTTTGGTTCTGCCACTCCACTCTTTTTTGCCTGCTCCAACGCCCTGTTTACAGCCTGTTGCAGGTCATGCACAGGTTCTATGAAGAGACTGGCCAGGGTGGCATCCTCCAAGGCTGTAAGACCCTGGACCTGCATCCTTTGGGAGATGGCTGCCATCTTGGCAGCCTTGTGGTAGCCAAGCTTGTAGCCTTGCTCAATCTTTTTGATAGCCTCTTCTGGGGAGTCTGTACTGCTCAGCAGCTTTGCAAACTCCTCATCACCGAGGCCCTCCCTGCACGAGGATACCAGGATAAGGGTCCCCCCATCCTTGGTTGCCAGCGCTCCGTTGTCTATTGCCTTCTGTGACTGGTAGAGGTTGATGTCCATGGGGAACTTGGCAACCGATACCACCACATCAGCTTTCTGGGGGATGTCCACACAGAATATCTCCTTGGCGACCTCCACTGCTGCATGGAAGCCTTCTATCAGGTCCCCGCTGGTAGCAGCGGCTACCTCTTGCTCCTTGTCCAGTACGGTCATCAGCGAAAAGATCGGAGCATTGATATGGGGGAGGGCATCCATCATATCCTCATGGACGGGGTTGCCATCCAGGGCCAGGGAGTGCGCCCTGTTGCTGAGGGCAAGCTTGTGGTTTTCGGTAATCGTCTCGTAACTGGCGACTCCAGGCAGGAATGCCTTGCGTCCTCCGGTGAAGCCTGCAAAGTAGTGCGGCTCCACACTGCCTGTAACGATGATCCTCTCAGATTCGAATATGCGCTTATTCAGTACTATGGGAGTCCCGTTTCTGGTATCGCCCAAGTGGATGAGGTCTTCTTTTAACTTGGAGTCATGGGATACACAACGTTTTTGTAGTCTTGGGGCAAAGGAGCCCAGCAGTTGCACAAACTCATTCTCTGTCGCCCCACGGTGGGCTCCGGTGGCTATGAGGATGGTGAGCTTTTCATCAGCGATCTGATGCTTTGCAAGATAGGGAAGCAAAGCCTCAAGCATGGCAGGGGTCGGGGTGGGACGGGTGGCATCGTTGATGATGATGAGCACACTCTTGGCCCCTTCTAGAAATGCATCTAGCGGGGGGGATCCTACAGGGTTTTTAAGTGCATCTGTGATGATGTCTTTGTTGCTTGTTGTCAGGTCATTAGGCTCAAAGACTCCCAAGAGGTTGCCCTTGGCAACCTCCAGGGAGAGAGTCTCTTGTAGATAAGGAAGCTGTATGTGTTGCATTGCTTCTCCTAAGCTTGTGTTTTCATCTTGAGATTTCGCTCATACGCCTTTTCCATGGCTACTATTAGCGGCAGTCTCTTCCCTGCAAGGAAACGGACCATGG
>Ga0265295_1000874_pt1 | contig 57016 bp, 54 predicted proteins | sample Munlansysbiofilm_FD_192503 | JGI IMG/M metagenome (GOLD analysis project Ga0265295, IMG submission 192503) | Leachate microbial communities from a municipal landfill in Southern Ontario, Canada - Methane capture system biofilm | ecosystem: Engineered > Solid waste > Landfill > Unclassified ... | reverse complement strand
TTTTATGGCATCTGTGAGTAATCTGCCATATGTGACCAGGTAAGAAGTGTCTATTTGTTCTTGGCATTGGGACTCGTTTTTATTCATATCTTATTTCATATGTAAAAAATGATGTTTAAGAACAAAATTAAGGCTTTTTTAAAGTTGTTTTATAATTGTTTTGGGGTGTTATTGAGGTCCGACCCCATAATCTCTCCCATAATCTCTATCAAAAATCTCTCGTATAGCCATATTAAGCTCTTCAATTTTAAAAGGCTTTAAAAGTTTTTTTCTTATTCCTGTGTTTTCTAAGGATTTTTTTGGAATTGCTTCAGAATATCCTGTGCATATTATTGCAGGGATATCAGGTCTTATTGAGTGTATTTTTTCGCAGAGTTTAATTCCTGTCATCACAGGCATTGTCATATCAGTAATAATAATATCAAAGTTTTCTGGGTTTTCAGTAAAAAGGTTAAGAGCTTCCACAGGACTTTGAACACAGGTAACTTTATATCCTGATTCTTCAAGCAGCTCTTTCATCAGGTCTGCAATTATTTCTTCATCATCAACAAAAAGAATTTTTTCAAAGCCTTTTAAATCAAATAGAACGCTTTTTTCCCTGTCAGAAATTGATTTTTCCCGGACAAGGGGAAGATAAATTTCAAAACAGGTTCCCTTGTTTATTGCACTTGAAAAATTAAAATATCCCTTGTGGTTTTCTATAATTCCTTGAACCACTGAAAGACCAAGACCTGTGCCTTCCCCGGTTTTTTTTGTTGTAAAATAAGAGTCGAAAATTTTTGAGGTGAGATCTTCAGAAATTCCCTGTCCAGTGTCTTTTACTGTCAGTTTTAAATAATCTCCGGGTTTTATTTCTCCAAGAGAAGTTTTAAATACATTGTTATTGTTAATAATAGATTTTTCAATCCCAATGGTAAGGGTTCCGCCCTTGTCTTTCATTGAATGGGCTGAGTTTGCACATAAATTCATTATAACTTGATGAATTTGTGTTGAGTTTCCTTTTATCAGAGCAGAGTTTAGTTTTATATCCTGGACCATTTCAATTGAGGCTGGAATAGAAGATCTTAAAAGCTTTAAAGCTTCTTTTATCACAGGGATGGGATTTATTTCTTTTTTGTTTGTTTCTGAGTTTTTTGTAAAAGACAAAATCTGGCTTACAAGATTTGCAGCCCTTTCTCCAGCTTTTAAAATTCCGTCAAGATACAAAGGAATTGAATCTGGGTCTTTTTTGAATTTGAGTTTTGCTATGTCTGCATATCCTGTTATTCCTGCCAGAATATTGTTGAAATCATGGGCAATTCCACCGGCTAGGGTGCCTATTGCTTCCATTTTCTGAGAGTGGAACAATTTTAATTCAAGTTGTTTTTTGTCAGTAATATCTCTCATTGATGCTATTATTTTTTCAGGGTCGCCGTTTTTATCATTTACAATAATTGCATTTATTGATGAATCTGCAAAAGTATTGAATTTTGTTTTGCATTTTGCTTCAAAATTGGAAACTTTTCCGTATTTGTAAAGATTTTTCATGAGATTTTTTTGATCAATGTGAGAAATATAATTTTTCCCTACTTTTTTCCCAATAAGCTCTTCCCTTGTGTATCCCGCAATTTCTTCCACTGAAGGGCTTACTTCAAGAATTGTTCCATCTATTGAAGCTTCAAGATAAAGGTCTCTGTTATTTTCAAATATTTGTTTGTATCTTTGTTCGTTTTTTTCAAGTTTGGACTGAATTGTTTTTCTTTGTTCAATTTCTTTTTTCAGGTTTTCTGTAAGTTTTACACTTTCAGCAAACATTATTGCATTATCTATTGATATTGCTGCCTGGGGGAGAAGATATTTGAGTGTTTTAAGCCTTTCACCTGAAAAAACTTTTGTGGCAAGATTGTTCTCAAGATAAAGAACTCCAATGGTTTTGTCTTTATATTCCAAGGGAGTGCAAAGAACAGAGCCTGTGTTGTTTTTTCTAAGCCATTGGTCGTCGGTAAATTTTTTTGCCTGGGAAAGGTCGTCTATAATTACGTCTTCGCTTGTATGGATCACGTATCTGACTATAGATTCTGCAATTTCGTCTGATTCTTCAATGGTTTTTGATTGGAGAACCCTTACTTTTTTTGAGTCTGAGTATGCTTCAATATTAAGAGATTCTCCTTTTTTTAAGATAAGAAATCCTCTTTGGGCTCCTGCATTTTCTATAATTATTCTCATTAGTTTTTTAAGAAGTCTGGCAAAATTGACTTCACTTGACATCACCCTTGATGTTTTGGCAAAAGATTCCATGTCAAGTGCTGAGAAAAAATCAGAATCAAAATCTGTTTTGCTGGAAGTAAGAGTTTTTAAAAGTTCTTTTTTGCTTTGTTTTGACAAAAGCTGAGGCTGGCTTTTTTCAAGGCTTTTAACTTTTGTTATTGCCCCCCATGATTCATATGCTTCAAGGGCATCTTCCATATATGGCCTTGATAATTTGTTTTTGTTAAGTCCTACCCAAAAATTTGCACAAAGCTCATTTGCAAGAGCTTCTATTTGAAAAAAACCTTGTTCAGAGGCAGTTTGAACAGCTTTATCATAATATTTAAAAGCTTTTTCATTTTCTTTTTCAAGTCTGTTAATTTCTGCTTCAACCAGATAATACCTTGAAAGATGGTTTTGGGGAGCTGTTTTTGATTTATATTTTAGATCTTTTGCTGAGTTTTTCATTAAGGTAATGGTATTGTTTTTTTCTTCTTCATTCATTTTATTATAAACAGAAGCACTTATAATGGCTTTTAGAAAAAGAAACTCAGTGTCTGAAAAATATCCGGTTGTAGGCTTCCAATCTTTTTCGGCTTTGGAAATTGATTTAAAAGCATCTTTATTTTTTCCTTTGATGAAAAAAACTAAAGCATTTAAAAGGGAAGTAAGGAAGATTCCTGGCATGCTTTGTTTTTTAGGTGTTTTTTCATTAGATTCACTAAAAGAAAAAGGGTCTTTTGAAAAACTCCCGTCATTTTCCGGATCTTTTCTTAAACTTGCCACAGCCAGTTTAAAAGGGGTTATTACATCAATTGCTATTGTGTTTCCTGTTTTTATGCAGAAATTAAGAGCTTCTGGAATTTCTTGTTCAAGAAGATCAAGTTTATATCCCCTGAAAAATCTGTTTAATATCCTGGAAAACAAAAGAATTCCTGAATATTGAAATTCACCGGATTCAAGCCCTACCTTAAATCCTTTTTCAATTTGGTTTTCAGTGTTTTTAAGATGATCAACTTTATGGATAAGAAATGCTGAAAGAGAAAGTCTGGACTGGCATTCAGTTTTTTTGTTTTTAAATTTTTTACTAAGGTTTAACCCTAAAACTCCCAGTTCATAAGCGGTTTGAAAATCTTTGGTATTTCCAGAATAAATATTGGCAAAACTGGCATATCCTTTTGCCGATTCAGGAGAGTGACCATAAAGAAGTGAAAAGTTAACCATTTTTGCAAGAAAGAAAGGGTAGAGCTCTGGTTTGGAAAAATATGAAGTTGCCTGAAGTCTTATTAAAATTTTCATGGCAGTTTTAATTTTTAAATCTTTTGTTTCTGGATTTTTTACAAGGTCTTTTATATCAATGTTTTTTAACTGGTTAATTGCCTTATTAACTTCTTTGGATGTTTCAGATTCAATATTGTCCATGGTAAAGCTGATATCAAGAAGCTCAAGGGCTTTTTTGCCAGCCATAAGAGCTTCAAAGTATTTTCCTTGCATGGTAAATATCAAAATTAAAAGCTCATAGGTTCTGCCTTTTTCAATTGGATTTGTTTGATAATTAAAAAGTGTTTCCAAAATTTGCTTTGATTCATCAAGGTTTCCGCAAAGATATTTGGTTTCTGCAAGCTCTTTTAAAATTATTTTATAAAAATCATCTTTGTTGTTTTCTAAAATCAATTGCTTGCTTAGTTCAAAATATTTAAGAGCTCTTTGATAGGCTCCTGAGCTTTTAGCTTTTTTACCGGAAATAAAATTAAGATGTGTTAAAAACAAAAGGTCTTCTTTGGAAGAAATTAATTGTTTTCCTAAATTGATTTGGTCTGTAATTTCAAAAAGATTTTCTTCAAAAGAAAATTTGCTGGCTATTTCAAATAATTTCATCCCAATAAAGAGGTGTAAATAAGTTTTTTCTTCAGGTTCTATCATTTTATATACTGCTTCACGCAGGCTATTGTGCTGGAAAATATAATCGGGTTTAAGGTTTTTTTCATCTGAATTGATTGAAACTGAATTTTCATTGGGGTTGTTTCTTTGGGTGGGAATCAGTATTCCTTGTTTTATCAGTTCAAAAAGGTAAATATCAAATTCTTTGTCTTTAATTTCAGCCAGGGAAAAAAGTTGTTTATGGCTTATTCTGCTTCCTGTACAGGCTGCTTTTTTCAAAATCAAAAAGGATTGTTTTGGAAGTTTTTCTATTCTTTCAATGAGAAGTTTTAAAACACTTTCTGTAATATTTTCTGATTTTATTTTTTCTAAATCCCAATCCCATTTTTTTCTTTTTGAATCAAAAAAAACAAGGCCTTTTCTATGCAAAGACAGGAGAAATTCTTTTATGATAAATGGATTAGCCCCGGTTTTTTTGTAAACAAGTTCACAAAGTTTGTATGCTTCTGAATTTCCAGTGGCAAGGGTGTCTGTGACAATATCAAGGGTGCTTTCAAATGACAAAGGACCAAGTTCAATTGTGTTTATGTGAAAAGATGAGTTTTTTAATTCATTAATAAAAACTGAAACAGGGCAGGAATTTATTGGTTTGCTTTTTTTCCAACCTCCTATAAAAAGAAAGTTTTTCATTTCTTCTCCAGTGAAAAGAAACTTTAAAATCCCAAGAGAAGCTGGATCTGCCCATTGAAGATCATCAAGAAAAAGAACAAGTTTTCTTTGCTTATCAGTAAAAACCTTAAGAAATCTTTTAAATGTATAATTAAACCTGTTTCTTGTTTCCAAAAGGCCTGAATCTGAAGCATCTTTTTGAGGCCCTATTATAAGCTTAAGTTTGGGAAAAATCTCGGTAAGCACTTTTCCGTTTTTATCTACAGCTTTTAAAATTTCATTTTTAAAATTTGCAATTGTTTCTTCAGATTCACCAAGAATTTTTGAAATCAGGCTTTCAAAAGCTTCAACAATTGCCTTATAAGGCTGGTTTTGTGAAAACTCTTCATATCTTCCTGAAATAAAATAACAGCCCGGTTCAGAGATTTGTTTGTGAAGTTCGTTTGCAAGGGCGGTTTTTCCTGTTCCTGAGTTTCCTTCTATAATTGTAATTTCATTTGTTTTTTCCTTGATTTTCAAAAAAGATTTTACAAGAGAATCAAGTTCTTTTTTTCTTCCATAAATTTTTTCAGGAATCATAAAGTTTTTGGAAAAATCAAATCTGCCAAGCTCAAAAGTTTTGTTTTTTCTATCTGAATCAAATATTTCCTCTGATTTTTTAATATCAAAAAGAATTCCTTCTATGCTCTGGTATCTGTCTTCAGGGTTTTTAGACATCAGCTTGGTTATGATCTCTGAAATGGAAATTGGAATTTTTTTGTTCATAAGGTAAAGAGGGTGGGGCTTTTTTGCAAGGTGTGAATGAACCATTGCAATTGGAGAGCTTTCTGAAAAGGGGGGTTTTCCTGAAAGAAGAAAACAAAATGTTGCTCCAAGGGAATAATAATCAGTTCTATAATCAAGGGTTCTATTCATTCTGCCTGTTTGTTCAGGAGAAATAAAAGCTAAGGTTCCTTCAAAAGAATTTGGATTGATGGGCTCTGGATGTTCATTGGCAAGCATGGTTGAGATCCCAAAATCATTAAGTTTTAATTCTTTTGTTTTTTCATTTAATAAAATATTGGAAGGATTTATATCTTTGTGGATAACTCCTTTTTTGTGAATATAGTCAATTGATTCAAGACATTTTTTTGCAATTTGATAAAAATTTTTAAGATTGAGGGGTTTGTCTTTTACTATGGTGTCAAGTCCGGTCCCATTAAAATCTTCTATGGCGATAAAAGGTCTGTGGTGGAAAAATTCAAATTTATATCCTTTTACAATAAATTCTGACTCCAGGTGTTTTCTTATTTCAAAATCTTGTTCTAGTTTTTGTGTCAGTACTGGAGTAACTGAATTGTTGTTTAAAACTTTTATAATTACAGGGATTTTTCTTAAAGTGTCAAAACCCCTTATAACCTTGGATACCTGGCTTTTATAAATTAACTTATTTAGTTTGTACTCAGATATGATCAGTTCTGAATTTTCCTTGTCTTTTGATTTGACTATAAAAGTTTTAGATTGGTTATTTTTTTCAAGTTTCAAAATTGTCTCCAAAGTAAAAGGCAGATTATCAGTTTAAGAGTATTGGACAATTGTTTTATGATCTTGTGGTATTAAACCAGGCTGATATTTTACCTTATTTTTATAGTTATTTCCATCTTCTTGTTTTAATTAGCCTGGCTTTTGGTGAATTTCTCGCTTATTCTAAGTATATTTTTTTAAATTCATTGATAATTGCAGGTTTTTAAAGCTGTTTTTTTACTCAAGTGTTTTAGGGGTAAATTTAAATCTTTTGTAACTTAATCAAAGTTTTTCTCTCTCTTTTATGTATGAAAATCAAGATTTGTTCAAATTAAAAACTTAAATTTATGAGGTTAATCAAACAAATGTGGAAACTTATCTCAACTATTCAAAAACACCTTACCATTGCAATTCCTTTTATGATGCTTTCCGGATTTTTATTTGGCTGGTTTTATGATTCTGAATTTTTAAAATCTTTGATCATGCCTCTTACTATTTTAATGGTTTATCCCATGATGGTAAATTTAAATATGAGCAAGGTTTTTGAAAAAGGGGATACAAAAGCTCAGCTTTTTGCACTTGGAATAAATTTTTTAATTTTACCTTTTGGGGTTTTTGCCGTAGGCCTTATTTTTTTTACAAGAGAAAATCCTTATATGCTTTTGGGAATTTTACTTGCAGGCCTTGTTCCCACCAGCGGAATGACAATTTCATGGACAGGATTTGCAAAAGGTAATGTGGAAGCAGCCGTAAAAATGACTGTGGCAGGACTTGCAATTGGAAGTGCTGTAACCCCTTTTTATGTGAAGTTTTTAATGGGAACTGCAATTACAATCAATGTTGTTCAGGTTTTTAACCAGATTATCCTCATTGTTTTTATTCCAATGATAGCCGGAGTTTTAACAAGGAAATTTCTTGTTAAAAGATATGGAATCACCCAATATTCTTCTGATATAGGTCCTAAATTTCCAGCACTTTCAACACTTGGGGTGGTGGGAATAGTTTTTGTTGCCATGGCTTTAAAAGCAAAAGCAATAGGTAGCTCGCCTGAAATTATCCTTTATATTCTCATTCCTGTATCAATAATTTATGGGGCAAATTTTTTGTTTAGTACAATTGTTGCAAAATTGTTTTTAAATAGAGGAGACGGGATTGCTCTTGTGTATGGGACTGTTATGAGAAATCTTTCCATAGCACTTGCAATTGCAATTAATGCTTTTGGAACAGAAGGCTCAACAGCAGCTCTTGTAGTTGCAGCTGCCTATATTGTTCAGGTTCAGTCTGCTGCCTGGTATGTAAAACTCACCCCTTATATTTTTGGTGAAAAATCTTTAAAAACACAAACAAAGCAAAAAACCCGTAAATTAAGGTTTTTTAAAAAGAAATCAGATAAGTAAATTTGTATTTGCATAAGATTAGGAAAACCAGGCTGTATTTTAAGTAGATTTTTTAAAGTTTAATACCTGATTTTAAATTGTTTTTAATGTTTTAATAAAAGCTTGGGTTTAATTTTCAGGGGTATAATTTAAAAGGTCATACGCCATTTTTTCATGGCCAATGATAAGAAGTTTTTCAGATGCTCTTGTAAACCCAACATGAAGAAGCATTCTATCGTGATCATTGTCCTGAAACTGGGAAATTGAAGGATTTATAAAAACTACATTTGAAAATTCAAGACCCTTTACCTGATGAGCATTTGTTACAATAATTCCAGGAGAGAAAATAAAGTCATCTTTTTCATGTCTTCTTATGTTTTTTATTTCAGGGTGGTTTTTTAATTCTTCAAAAACTTTATCAGCATCTTTTTTAAATTTGCAGATTATACAGGTTAATGAATCTGGTCTTTGTAACTGGTGGGAAACAAGAAATGATTTTGTTCTAAAAATAGTTTCATCAAAAGAAGAGGTAAGTTTAATTGAAACAGGTTCTCCTTTTCTTGAATTTAAAGAGCTGTCCTTTTTTTGTTTCATTATATACCAGGCAAGATCCATAATTTCTCTGGTTGCTCTGTATCCTATTTTAAGAGTTTCTGCTGCTGTTGCAAAATTATTTGAAGAAGAAATCTCCCTTACAAATCCTGCAAACCCCTTTTGTTTATCAAAATATACATCATTTTTAATTGCCTGGGCCATATCTCCGCAGATTGTAACTGATTTTTTATCATCAGAGGCGTTTATAACTGCGGCAAGTTCTGCAGGGCTTAAATCCTGGGCTTCATCAACCATGATATGGCAATAGCCCGGAAGGGCAGAATCCACCCCTTTTAACTGAAGAAGATAAATAAGAATTCCTATGTCTGCAAAGTCGCTTTCACCCCTTGAATAAAAATCTTTTTGTGAATTTACTAAAGTTTTAATAAGCTTTTCATCAATTTTATAATTTTCTTTTTTGGCTGTTTTTTCTATAAATTTTTCGTTTGTAAACATTTTATAAAGGTCAAGGCTGTGATTGTTTAGTCTTGATAAAAGTTTTGAGGCAATTTTTGACTCCAAATTTTCATTGCTAGACAAAGGCCGGGATATTTTAAAATCATTTAAAATTTTAATAAATTGATCAAGAGATGAAGCTTCAAGTACTTTCTCAGCTGAAGAATTCAAACCTGCTTCATTGAATTTGTCTGTTATCCATTCTAGAGATTTGTCAAAAAGTTTTTCACAATAAGAGTTAACAAGTTTTACAGCAAACCCGCTTTTTTTTATTTTAAAAGTTTCAGGGTTCCCGTTTCTCCATTTTGATACAAGCTTTTCCTTTGAAAGAATTGAAAAAGCAAATTTATGAAACGTAAGACTTTTTACTCCTCCTGAAATTCCCAGTTCAGGAAGAACCCCTTCAATATATTTTTGAAGTGATTTGTTAAACATTAATACAAGAATTTTGGATGGGGGAAATTTTTCAGGGTAAGAATAACACATATAGGCAATTCTATGGAGGCCTATGGTTGTTTTTCCACTTCCAGCACTTCCCTGGAGAATAAATGTTTTTTCAGGTTCAAGTGTAATTGCCCTGAATTGATCTTTGCTTATAAGAGCTGTAATTTCAGGAAGGCAATGGTTTTTTTGCTCTTCTTTTCTTTTTGAAGATGATTCGTTTTGAGTTTTTTCAGCCCAGGTTCCCAGATTGTCTTTTACAAGGGTAAAATCTTTTTCTGAAATTGATTTAAGATCCCTGTTTTTTATTCCTACTCTTCTTTTTAAATTTATTGTTCCGCTTCTTTCCATTCCTCTTATATCTTCATCATATTCTTCACCTGATTCATATTCATAAAAAAGTCTTGAAATGGGGGCTTCTCTCCAGTCAATAACTGAAATTTCTCCATCTTTGCCAAAAATTGTTTTTTTGCCTATTTTATATGAAAGTTTTCCTAGCTGATGATCTTCTAATTCAAGAATTCCAAAATATGGTGATCTTAAAATTTTTGGATCCTGAAAAATATATCTTGAGGATTGAAGTTGAAGTCTTATTATTTCTTTTTCAATTTTGTTTTTTTCATTAAAGTCTAAAAGCTCGAGTTTTTCTCTGCGAAGCTGTTTTATTTCCTGTGAAATTTTTTCTCTTATTGATTTTTCTTCTGAAAAAACCTTTTCTGATACTTCAATTAAATCTTTTAAATTTTTTTCTTCAGTAGAAATTATATTTTTGAATTTTTCCATGGTTTGATTCTTTCAGAAATGAAATAAAGCAAGATGTATATCATACTGACTAAATGAAAACCAGATTTTTAATTTAGATTAAAATTGAATCAGGAAATGTTTTTTAAAGTTTAATTAAACCTGGCTGGGTTTAATCAGCCTGGGCTGGCTTGATCAAAGCTAGGTCAAAAAAGAGGCTGGTTTTGATTTGATATACTTTTTTGTCTATGTTAGATTTTCTTAGTTAAGATTTTGTTTTTTAGTTATAAATTGCTGGGAAAATTTTTTAAATAAGGTTATTCTTCAGCTTGATATTTAATAATTTAAATTATGGTTTTTATATTTAGCTATGGTAAAAAAAAGAATTAAAGCATTGGGAATAAGTTCTGGCGGACTTGACAGTATTCTTTCGGCCTTTGTCTTAAAAGAGGCTGGAATAGATGTTAAATGGATTACTTTTGAAACTCCTTTTTTTTCAGCGGAAAAATCTATCAAGGCCTCAAAGCGTTATAATATAGACTTAAGAGTTAAAAATATAACCAAAATCTATCTTGAAATGCTTAAAAATCCAAGGCTTGGATATGGTAAAAATTTAAATCCTTGCATTGATTGTCATAGTCTTATGTTTAAGCTTGCAGGTTCTATAATGAAAGAAGAAGGGGCAGATTTTCTTTTCAGCGGTGAGGTCGTAGGGCAAAGACCCATGTCTCAAAGTAAAAATTCCTTAATCTATGTGGACAAAAATTCAGGAATGAGAGGCTATATTGTCAGGCCTTTGAGCGGAAAGATTCTTCCTGAAACAATTCCTGAGCAAAAAGGGTGGCTAAAAAGAAAAGATCTTCTTGGTTTAAACGGAAGATCAAGAAAACCTCAGCTTACCCTTGCCCAAAAATACGGGGTTGATCAGTTTCCAGCTCCTGCCGGAGGCTGTCTTTTGACTGATAAGCTTTTTTGCAAAAGACTTGGAGATCTTATGGAGTTTCAAAAAAATATTGAAATTGAAGATTATGAGCTTTTAAGTTTAGGCAGACATATAAGAATTTCTCCATTTGAAAAGCTTGTTGTGGGCAGAGATGAAAAGGAAAACTCAAAGCTTGAAAAGATTTCTTCAAAAATAGATTGTATAAAAATAAGAACTGCTGAATACCCCGGGCCTTTATGTCTTTTAAGAGGCAGCGGAGAAAATATGTTTACAGCTGGTTCAATTTGCGCTGGTTATACAAAAGCTCCAAAAGACTATCCTTGCAATATTTTGTTTGAAAAAGGAGAAATGGAGCTTTTAAAAGGGATTTTTCCTTTGGACAGATCAGAAGTTGAGGACATGCTCATTTAACTTTTACCTAAATTGAGGTTTTTTTGCTGTTAAATACGGCAAACTTAAAATTACTCAATTTAGGTTTTAGCTTAATCCGAATGGGAAGCACTGAGCTGGCCGCAGGCTGCTCCTATATCATCACCTTTTGACCATCTGACAATCACTGTATATCCTTTATCAAGAAGAATTTTTCCAAATTTTTCTATTGTTTCTTTGTCTGGTCTTTCAAAATCAACTCCTTGGTGGGGGTTAAAAGGAATTAAATTTATTTTTGCCTTCATCCCCCTTAAAAGAACAGCCAGTTTTTTTGCATCTTCATAGGAATCATTTATTCCTTTAATAAGAATGTACTCAAAAGTGATTTTTTCACGTTTGGCCATGGGATAATTTTTTAGGGCCGATAAAAGTTGGCTTAGGGGATATCTTTTATTTACAGGCATAAGCTCTGTTCTTAGCTTGTCATTAACTGCATTCAGGGAGACTGCAATGGGAATCCCTGAATCACGGCCCAGTTTTTCTATTTCAGGTACAAGTCCTGAGGTAGAGATAGTTATTTTTCTTCTTGAAATTTTTAACCCATAATCTTGATCTGTGATTATTCTTATGGCTCTTAAAACATTATCATAATTGTCAAGGGGTTCTCCCATTCCCATGAATACAATGTTTGAAAGTCTTTTAGGATTTTTTTCATTGAGATCAATCAAGTATTTCTGGGTATCTCTTATCTGGGAAATAATTTCTGAAGTTGAAAGATTTCTTTTAAATCCGCTTTTTGCGGTCATGCAGAATTTACAATTTTGTCTGCATCCTGCCTGGGTAGAAATACAAAGAGTGTAATGGTCTTTTTCAGGAATAAGCACAGATTCAATATAGTTTTTGTCTTCAAGGCAAAAAAGAAACTTTTTTGACCCGTCTTTTTTTGAGCTTGTTATTTTTTTTGTTTCAAGTCTTTTGTTGGAAAAAAGCTCGGAAGCCTCTTTTCTAAAGTCTTTTGAAAGGTCTGTCATTTCTTCAAAGGAATCTGTTTGTTTTAAATAAACCCATTTAAAAATTTGTTTTGCCCTGAATGAGGCTATGTTTTTAGTTTTTAAATAATTTTCCAGTTCCGTTAATGAAAAATTTTTGATATCTTGTTTCGGCATTTACAAATTTCTTTATTTTGAATTGTTAGTCATGTTTAAGTTTTTGATTTTCATTGACTTATCATTTCTTGGATATTAAAATCAAGATTTTAGTTTAATATAGTTAATATAGGAAGATATTTATGTTTGAGAACCTTAGTGAAAAACTTGATAATGCCTTTAGGAAATTAAAAGGTAGAGGAAAGCTTAGTGAAGCTAATATAGAAGATGGAATGCGGGAAGTTCGTATTGCTCTTTTAGAAGCTGATGTTCACTTTAAGGTTGTTAAAAGTTTTATCCAAGAAGTGAAAAAGCGGGCTCTTGGTGTTGAGGTTATGGAAAGCCTTACTCCTGGACAGCAGGTAGTTAAAATAGTTAATGAAGAGCTTGTAAATCTTATGGGTTCTTCTGAAACTGAGCTTGATTTTTCTGGAAAAAAACCACTGAGCATAATGCTTGTAGGTCTTCAGGGTGCAGGTAAAACAACTACTGCTGGAAAGCTTGGTCTTCATCTTAGGAAAAAAGGTTTAAAACCTTATCTTGTTCCCGCAGATGTTTACAGGCCTGCTGCTGTTGATCAGCTGCAAAAGGTGGGTATAGAAGTTGATATCCCGGTTTATCCTACCAGTAAAGGCGATAAACCCGAAAAATTGTGTGTAAAAGCTCTTTCCATTGCTGTTGAAGACGGGTTTGATTCTGTTATTTTTGATACAGCAGGAAGACTTCAGGCAGATGAATCCATGATGGATGAGCTGGTAAATCTTAAAAAAATATTAAATCCTTCTGAAATTCTTCTTGTGGCAGACGCAATGACAGGCCAGGAAGCTCTTCAGGTAGCTTCGGTATTTGATGAAAAGCTTGGATTAACAGGAATTGTTCTTTCAAAAGCAGACGGTGATGCAAGGGGTGGAGCAGCCCTTTCAATGAAAGCTGTTACAGGAAAGCCCATCAAATTTCTTGGTATGGGAGAAAGTTTATCTGCTCTTGAGCCTTTTTATCCTGAAAGAATGGCATCTCGAATTCTTGGGATGGGAGATACCTTATCTCTTATAGAAAAAGCCCAGGAAATGGTTGACCATAAAAAAGCCGCTGAAATGGAACAAAAACTGAGGAAAAATCAGTTTACCCTGGAAGATTTTAAAGATCAGCTGGTTCAGGTTAGAAAAATGGGTTCAATTAAAGACATTCTTGCCATGCTTCCGGGAATGAACAATAAAGCCATGAAACAGCTTGACATTGACGACAAAGAGCTTATTAAGGTAGAGGCCATAATTAATTCAATGACCAAAAAGGAAAGAGTAAGTCATGGAATAATTAACGGCAGCAGAAGAAAAAGAATAGCAAGCGGTTCTGGTACAAAGGTTCAGGATGTTAATCAGCTTCTGAAAAATTATAATCAGACCATGAAAATGATGAAAAAATTTAATAAAAAAGGTATGATGAAATCTCTTGGCAGAGGAATTTTGCCTTTTTAACAGCTTTTTTATATTTATAAGGAGAAATAATCGTTATGGCAGTAAAGATCAGGCTAAAAAGAATGGGTAGAAAAAAACAGCCTTTTTACAGAATTGTTGTTGCAAATTCAGAGTCTCCAAGAGACGGAAGATTTCTTGAAACTGTAGGCACATACAACCCGCTGACCAATCCCCATGAAGTTACAGTTAAGGAAGACAGAATAAAGTATTGGATTGGTACAGGAGCTCAGCCTACAGAAACAGTAAGAAGCCTTCTTAAGCAGCAGGGTGTAGTTTAGTTCTTGGCTTATGTTTTGCTCCCCTGGACAAACAAATACTAAAAAAGTCTTTTTGAATCTAAGTTACTGGAAGGAGAATCGTAATGAAGGAACTGATAGAGTATATTGCCAAATCGTTAGTTGATGCACCGGATCAGGTATCGGTAAATGAAATTGAAGGAAATCAGACATCGGTTCTGGAGCTTAAGGTTGCAAAAGAAGATCTTGGGAAGGTTATTGGTAAGCAGGGGAGAACAGCAAGAGCAATGAGAACTATTTTAAGTTCTTCTTCAGCAAAGCTTCGAAAAAAAGTTGTTTTGGAAATTATAGAATAAAAGTTAACCAGGTTGTAATTTGTTTCCTGGATCAGGGGCTTGTTTTCTACAAGCCTCTTTGTTTTGTGTATGGCTTATAATGATTAACCAAGGATTGATGATTTAAAGGTTCTTTTAAAAGGTCGGGCTTAAAAACTATGGATTCCAATTATATTTTAGTAGGAAGAGTTTCCGGAGCACATGGACTTAAAGGGCTTTTACAGGTTCATTCCTATGCAGAAAATTATGAAATCTTTGGAGAAGGCTCCAGTCTTTATTTGCAAAAACAAGGCGGTTTGGAGTTTGAACTTTACCAGGCTTTAGGTTTTTCTGTAAAAAAAAGACAAAGCCTTCTTGTAAAAATTAAGGAAATTCAAGGAAGAGATCAGGCTGAGCTTCTTAAAGGAAGAAATATTTATATTAAGAAAAACAACCTTCCTGAACCTGAAGAAGATTCCTTTTACTGGCATGATCTTATTGGAATGGATGTTGTTGATTCAGAAGCCGGCAGTCTTGGGGAAGTGAAAAACATCATGCGCACAGGCAGTTCTGATATTCTTGAGGTAAAAGGTTTGAAAGGAGAAATACTTATTCCTTTTTTAAAAACCATTATAGTTTCTGTTTCAATTAAAGAAAGCCTTATAAAAGTAACTCTGCCTGAAGGGCTTCTGGATTTATGAAATTTGCAGTTCTTACTATTTTTCCAGAAATATTTTCAGGATTTTTAAAAGAAAGTATTATAGGCAGAGCCATTGAAGATGGTAAAATTGAAGTTTCTATTATAGATATAAGAGATTTTGCAAAAGACAAACATAAAAATGTTGATGACAGACCATATGGTGGCGGAGCTGGAATGGTAATGAAAGTTGAGCCGCTTTTTGAATCAGTTGAATTTGCAAAAACCAAGTATCCTGGTGCCAAAGTTGCTGTGATGAGCCCCGGAGGAAAAAAGTATACCCAAAAAATTGCAGAAGAGCTCTCTTTTTTAGATGAGCTTATCATTGTCTGCGGAAGGTATGAGGGTATAGATCAAAGATTTATAGAGCTTTGCTGTGATATGGAAATTTCTTCTGGAGACTATGTTTTAACAGGAGGAGAAATTCCTGCAATGGCAATAATTGATTCTGTTGGAAGGCTTATTCCAGGTGTGCTTGGTTGCGGTGAGTCTGTCCAGGAGGAAAGTTTTCAGTCAGGTCGCCTTGAGTATCCTCATTATACAAGGCCTTTTAAATTCAGAGGCAGGGAAGTTCCCAAAGTTCTTCTTTCAGGCAACCATGGGGAAATAAAAAAATGGAGAAAGACCGTTTCTTTTGTAAAAACCTTAAATAAAAGGCCTGATTTGCTTTTTTCAAACCCAGTATCAGAGGAAGAAAAAAAAATTTTGTCGGGTACAATCAGGAGACTTGAAGATTTTGTTGGAAAGTGATATCAGCATTGCGTTGGTTCATCATCCTGTGCTGAATAAAAAAGGTGAAATTGGTTCGTCTGCTGTAACAAATCTTGATATTCATGATATAGCAAGGCTTGCAAGAACATACGGACTTAAAAAATATTATATTGTTACCCCTCTTGAAGATCAAAAGGGGCTGGTAAAAACAATAATTGAGCATTGGACTGTTAACAAGGGCGGGAAGGTTAATCCTGATCGTAAAAAAGCTTTGGAAATTGCAAAGATTGTTGACAGCCTTGATGATTTAAAAAAAGATATTTTAAATAGTGGGCTTGATCCTGTGCTTGTTCCTACAACAGCAATTTACCGGCAAGATTGTAAAAGTTTTGGAGCAATGAAGAAAATAATGGCTGAAGAAAAAAAACATTATGTTTTAATTTTTGGCACAGCATGGGGTCTTTCTGAAGAAGTGTTTGTAAAATCAGATTATGTGCTGGAACCTTTAAAAAGGAATTCAGACTATAATCACCTGTCCGTCAGGACAGCAGCTGCAATAATAGTTGACAGGCTTTTGTCTGACAGATGAAAAAATATATCAACCTATTGGGGGAAAAATGACTACAATAATAGACAAACTTGAACGCCGCAGAATGAGGCTTGATATTCCGGATTTTGTTCCTGGTGATTCAGTGAATGTACATGTGAGAATCAAAGAAGGCGAAAAAGAAAGAATTCAGCAGTTCAGAGGTGTGGTGATAAGAAGAAAAAATTCTGCCAACCCAAGAGCTACTATAACAGTGAGAAAAGTTTCCGATGGCGTAGGAGTTGAAAAGATTTTTCCTCTTTATTCACCTATAGTGGAAAAAATCGAAGTTGAAAGAAAAGGCAAGGTAAGAAGAGCCAAGCTTTATTATCTTAGAGACCGTAAGGGTAAGGCTGCAAGAATTAAAGAAAAAGCATACGTAAGATAAGCAATTCCCCCTTAAAAGGGGGATTGTTTTCTATCGTAGAAAAATGGACAAGCTTTTTTATGAAAATAAGGCCTTAAGCAAAGGTTGTAAGATAATTGCCGGAGTTGATGAAGCAGGACGGGGACCTCTTGCAGGTCCTGTTGTTGCTGCAGCTGTTATTTTACCCAAAGATTTTGAGATCATAGGAATTGATGATTCCAAAAAACTCAGTGAGAAAAAAAGAACTGACCTTGCTGAAATTATTTGTAAACAATGCAGGGTTGGAGTGGGGATTTCATCCCCTGAAGTTATTGACAAGGCAAACATAAGAAATGCCAGTCTTATGGCAATGGTTAAGGCTGTTTATTGTCTTGATATAATTCCTGACTGCATTCTTGTTGACGGGAATGCAAAAACAGATTGTGGAATTTATGAAGAAACTATTGTCAAAGGTGATTCCAAATCGCTTTCCATTGGTGCAGCATCAATAATTGCCAAAGTTTTTCGTGATAAAATAATGAAAGAGTATTCAAAAATTTATCCCAAATATTTTTTTGAAAATCACAAGGGTTATCCCACAAAAAAACATAAGCAGGCAATTCAAATCAGTGGAATTTTACCTATCCATAGAAAAACATTCAATTTAAAGTAAATAATGAAACTTTCTCCATTAAAATCCGGAAATAAAGCAGAAAAATTTGCCTGTAGTTTTTTGCGATCAAAAAAATATAAAATTATTTTAAGAAATTTTAGAACAAAATTTGGCGAAATAGATATAATTGCAAAAGATGGGGATGTTTTATGTTTTGTGGAGGTAAAGTTCAGAAAAAATTCAGACTTTGGACTTCCAGAAGATTTTGTTGATTTAAGAAAGCAAAAGAAAATCATAAAAACAGCAAAAATTTATCTAGCTCAAAACCAGGTTTCAGATATAAATGTCAGGTTTGATGTGGTTGCTGTTGAGCCCGGTGAAAAAGGTAGTTATAAAGCAAGACTTATTCAGGACGGATTTCAAGGCGGGAACTATGAGTGATGAACCTGTTATTTATATTGTGGCAACTCCCATTGGAAATATTGATGATATCACTCTCAGGGCCATTAAAGTTCTTAAAAATTCAGACTTGATAGCAGCTGAAGATACTCGTAAAACAGGCATTCTTTTATCAGAGCTTGGAATCAAATCAAAAATGACAGCTTTTCATGATCATAATGAAAATGAAAAATCCAATTATCTTATTGACCAGGCAATTCAGGGAAAGAAAATTGCAATTGTTTCAGATGCAGGCACTCCCCTTGTTTCAGATCCTGGATTTAGACTGGTTGAAAAAGCTTCAAATCAAGGGGTAAGGCTTATCCCTGTTCCAGGTGCTTCTGCTCTTACTGCTTTAGTTTCAGTTTCAGGTCTTCCAACTGACAGATTTGCGTTTTTTGGTTTTCTGCCCTCTAAAGAAAGCTCAAGAAATAAAATTCTAAAGGATTTGGAAAACTCAGACTATCCCATAATGTTTTATGAATCTCCAAAAAGAATAATTAAAACCCTGGATGAAATTGTTTTAAAAACCGGGGATCGTGATGCTGTACTTGGCCGTGAACTTACAAAAATTCATGAAGAAATTATCCGAGGCAAACTTTCTGAAATTAAAAGAATTCTTTTATCTAAAAATTCAGTAAAAGGTGAAATTGCAATTTTTATTCAAGGTGGAATAAATAAATCAATGAAAGAAATTGATCTTTGTAAAATTGTAAAATCAGAACTTGAAAAATCAAAATTAAAACCAAAGCTTGTGGCTGAAAAAATAGCTCTTGAGTATAATCTTAAAAAAAATGATATTTATAAGGTTATCCTGGAGTTAAAAGAACAAAACAATTAGTTTTGGGGTGGATTATTTAATGCGAAACAAAACCCTTCCAAATTTAGATGGAAGGGTTTTGTTTTTAGCTATAATTATTTTTTAAATGTATATGGGTAGGTTGTATGATCATCATATTTACCCTGAATAATTGCAACAACGTCTTCAACAAAAACAATTTCTTCATCTGTTGGAATCATAAATACTTTAATTTTAGATTCAGGAGTTGAAAGCTCAGTTTCTCCTGCACTGCTTCTTGTATTAAGGTTCTTTTCCTTATCAACTACAATTCCAAGACAATCAAGGTCTTCTATTACTTTTTGTCTGATAAGTCCTGAGTTTTCACCAACACCAGCTGTAAAAACAATAGCGTCAACTGTTCCAAGAGTGGCCGCATACATTCCTATATACTGCTTTAGCTTGTATGTTTCCATTTCAACAGCAAGCTCACAACGCTTATCGCCTTCTTTTGCTGCATTTTCAATATCTCTTCTGTCTGTATACTGTCCTGTTATTCCAAGTAGACCAGATTTTTTATTAAGAAGATTGTCCATATATTTTGGACCTACATCTAGATCTTTCATCATGAAAAGAGGAATTGCAGGGTCAATATCTCCGCATCTTGTTCCCATGATTGCACCTGCAAGAGGAGTAAGACCCATTGAAGTATCAACAGAAACCCCTTTTTTAATAGCACAGCAAGATACACCGTTTCCTACGTGAAGTGTAATTATATTGCAGTCGTTTGCATCTTTTCCAAGAAGTGCTGCTGCACGTTTTGAAACATAAAGATGACTTGTACCATGAAAACCGTATCTTCTGACTGCATTGTTTTGATACCACTCATAGGGAACTGCATACATAAATGCTTTTTCAGGCATTGTCTGATGAAAAGCAGTGTCAAAAATAGCAACATGAGGAACCTCAGGCATTGCAATTTTTGCAGCTCTTATACCTGTAAGGTTTGCAGGGTTATGAAGAGGTGCAAGGTTTGAAACTTCTGCAATGTGGTTAACCACGTCATCTGTGATAAGAACACTTTTTGTAAATTTTTCTCCTCCGTGAACAACTCTGTGCCCAACAGCAGCAATTTCATCCATTGAGTCAATCACAGCTCCTTCACCTTCAATAAGAGCTTTTATAACTAATTCGATTGCAACTTCATGATCTTCTATTGCGTAGTTGGTTTTTGCTTTATAGTTTTTAAGAGGAGCTTCATGCTGGATAAAAGAACCTCCAATTCCTATTCTTTCAATTATTCCTGAAGCTATAATATCTTTTTTATCCCAGTCAGTAAGCTGATATTTAAGCGACGAGCTGCCGCAGTTTAATGCTAAAATTTTCATTTTCAATCCTGTTTTTATAATTATATTAGTTTGCCTGAACAGCTGTTATAGCTGCAACATTTACAATATCTTCTACTTTACATCCTCTTGAAAGGTCGTTGACCGGCTTTGCAAGTCCCTGAATAATAGGTCCTATTGCATCAGCACCTGAAAAACGCTCAACAAGTTTGTAGCCAATATTTCCAGCCTGAATATCAGGAAATATCAGTACATTTGCTTTTCCAGGTATGGGGCTTCCCGGTGCCTTTTTAGCACCTACAGCTTCAACAAGAGCTGCATCAACCTGAAGTTCACCGTCAACTTTAAGTTCAGGGTTTTCCTCTTTCAAGATTTTTACTGCTTCAGAAACTCTGTCAACATATTCATGGCTTGCACTTCCCATTGTGGAAAAGGAAAGCATTGCAACATTTGGTTCTGCTTCAAGAAATGCTTTACAGCTTTCAGCAGATGCATTGGCAATATCAGCCAGTTTTCTTGAATCTGGATCAATATTTACAGCACAGTCTGCAAATATAAGAGTCCCGTTTTCACCAAATTCTTTTTTGGGTGTGATCATGATAAAACAGCTAGATACTGTTTTCATTCCCGGCTTGGTTCCAAGGACCTGAATTGCAGCTCTTAAAACATTACCAGTGGTGTTTTTTGCACCGGCAACAGCTCCGTCAGCATATCCCAGCTTTACCATCATGGTACCGAAAAAAAGAGGATTTTTCATTGTTTCTGCTGCTTTTTCAGGAGTCATCCCTTTTTTTGCTCTCATTTCACAGAATTTATCAGTAAACTCTTTGAAATATTTACTTGTTTCAGGGTTGATAAAAGTACAATTAATATCATAGCCCTTTGTTTTGAAAGCATTTTCAAGAGCTGATTCTTCACCTAGAATAACAACTTCCTTGGCTAGCCCTTGTTTAACGATTTCATTTGCAGCATCAATTATTCTTTCATCATCACCCTCAGGAAGAACAATTGTTTTTTGCAACTCCTTTGCTTTGTTTAAAAAATTGTCCATTAAAGAAGACACATTCCACCTCCGTATAAATAATATATAATAAAAAAATCAGGCATTTTTATGCCTTTAAATTTCTTGATTTTAAAAACTTAATACCCGCAAAGATCAAAACTAAACTATAGTTATTATTTTTTGTCAGTGCAATAAAAAATCAAAAAAACATAGATCACCATATACAAAAAAATCAAAAGTATTACAATATTTTGAAAAACAAAAGCAATTAGAATGAAATTTTAAAATATTTCCGGCAAAAAAACTTAATCAAAAAAATGTTCACAAAATTTTTTCTTTGATTCAGCTTGCCTTCTATTTCTAATAGTGTTGAACTTTTACCTAGTTTTATCTTTAACAAATAAGAGTTTTTTATAAATTTATAAATATAGATGTTAAAATTTTTTACCAGAGGATGTATTAAAGCTAGTGTTTTTAGAATTGATTTTTGAGTCTGTAATAATTGATAATTTAAGTGGACAAGGTGTTTTTTTGGTTAAAAATTCTTAGTTTATTCATTGTTTTAAATTAATTGACATATCTTCACCCCTTAGTTATATTTTTTCTTTTTTTAAAAGGAATGTACAAACTGAAATTTTTTTGAATCACCTAAACTTTGTTAGGAATATATAAAGGTTTAAAATGAAAAAAATTGACAATAGCTTCCTTGATAAGGTTGAGGAAAAGTTAGGCCGCAGGCTTGGTGGATGCTTTCATTGTATGGCTTGTTCATCAGGGTGTCCTGCCCTGGAATTAATGGACTATTATCCTAACCAGATTATCCGTATGATCCAATTTGGAATGAAAAAAGAAGTTTTAAGGTCAAAAACAATTTGGGTTTGTGTAGGATGCTATGCCTGTGTTGCCCAGTGCCCCAATAGAATTCATATTCCACATATGATGGACGAGTTAAGAGAAATGGCTCTTTCAGAAGGAGTTAAGCCCGGAGAACCGGATATCTGGGCTTTTCATCGAGAGTTTTTAAAGCAGGTTGATAAACGCGGAAGGGTATATGAACTGGAGTTTATGATGAGATACAAGCTTGCCACCGGTTCTTATTTCAAAGACGTTGGTGCAGGAATTAAGATGATTAAGCACGGAAGGCTTGAGCTTCTGCCCACAAGAGTTAAAAAACTAAAAGAAATTCGTGCCATGGGAGATTACTTTGATGGGAAAAATCAATAAATTATCTGAACATCCTAAGGTAAAAAAAGAGCATTCAAGAATATATTACTACCCGGGATGTTCCCTCATGTCCAGTGCCAAGGAGCTTGGTGAATCTTTGTTTGCAATTGCAAGACTTGTAGGATCCTGGGTTGAAGAGCTTAAAGACTGGAATTGCTGCGGTTCATCACCGGCTCATAGTGTAAGTCAGGATTATGCACTTCTTCTTGCAGGAAGGAATTTGCTTTTAGCAGAAAGACAGGGAATAGACGAACTTTATGTTACCTGCCCAAGTTGCTATGTAAGGCTTCGTACAGCTGAGAATACACTGCGTCATACTCCTGTTAAAAATGATATTCTTGAGAAGGCAATAGGGAGAAGATATGATGGAACAGTGCGGTTAAGGTTTTTTCTTGAGGTTCTCACAGATTCAAGAAGGGAGATTTTTAAAGACGCTGTTGTTAATCCTCTTAAGGGAATAAAGCCTGTTTTGTATTTTGGCTGTCTTCTTACCAGGCCTGAATGGCTTACAGGTTTTGATGTTTTACCCTATGAAGCAGAGCTTAGAAGTTTTGTTGACTCCCTTGGAGTTGAGACTAAAAGATGGGGATATGCAAAACAATGCTGCGGGGCTCATCTTGCTGTTACAAAGCCCGATCATGCAGATATTCAGGTTGATAAAATCAGGGATCAGGCCAAAAGAAGCGGTGCAAACTGTATTATTTCTTTTTGCCCTTTGTGTCAGGTTAACCTTGAGCTGAGAGGGTCAAAAGAAACAAGGCTTCCTGTTTTTTATATATCAGAACTTATAGGCCTTGCATGTAATCTGAGTAATGCAGAAAGATGGCTAAAAAAACATCTGGTAGATCCGATTCCTCTTCTTAAGGAGAATAAACTCCTTTAGTTGTTCAGAATCATTTAATCTATGGGTTTTTATTTGGGAAAGTCAGATAAAATATTTTTCTTTTTATTGGTATAATTTATGATAGAGTACAAAAATTTAGATTTCACTTTAGGAAATCTAAGATTAAATATTTTTAATTAGTTTAATTTTTTTGACAAAAAAACAAAATTTCATTGAAAGGATTCATTTATGTCTGAGAAAACAGACTCCATGCCAGATATTGATTTTAATACATTTATAATGTCTCTTAATGCTTCGGCTCTTTATAATCTCGGGATGATTCCAGATCCTGGTACAGGGCAGAAGAACAAAAACATTTCTCTGGCAAAACAAACAATTGATATAATAGCAATGCTCAAAGAGAAGACAAAAGGTAATTTAAACGAAGAAGAAATAAAACTTATTGAAAATATACTGCATGATTTAAGACTTATGTATGTAAAGGAATCGTGAATCTATTTTTAATCAATGGAGTTTTTTATGAAAAGTTATAAGTTTAATGTTTTTATTTACTGGATTGTGTTTTTTTTAATGATTGGAACCTTTCAATTAGGTTTTGCAGCTAAATTCATTCCTGAAAATTTCAGCGGACTTGCAAAACATGCAGAAAATTCTGTTGTTAATATAAGGACTGTTAAAAAAACTGCTGGAGGAAAACCTTTTTATTCCCCTGGAAATGATTTGTTTGATGAGTTTTTTAGAAGATTTTATGAAGGTCTTCCCCAAAAAGAATTTGAGCAAAAAAGCCTTGGTTCAGGTTTTCTTATAGATTCAGACGGTTATATTGTAACAAACAACCATGTAATTGCTGATGCAGATGAAATTAAGGTAAAGCTTAAAAACGGCGAAGAATACGATGCTAAAAAAATAGGCAGTGATCCAAATACTGATCTTGCTTTAATAAAGATTGAATCAGAAAAAAAACTTCCTTTTCTTGAATTTGGAGATTCTGGAGAATTAAAGGTTGGAGAGTGGGTGGTTGCCATAGGAAGCCCTTTTGGTCTTGAGCAGACTGTTACTGCAGGAATTGTAAGTGCAAAGGGCAGAGTTATTGACGCTGGTCCATACGATGATTTTATCCAAACAGATGCTTCAATCAATCCTGGAAATAGCGGAGGGCCTCTTCTTGATCTTGAAGGAAGGGTTGTTGGGATAAACACAGCTATTCTTGCAAGAGCCCAGGGAATAGGCTTTGCAATTCCATCGAACATGGCCTCTTCTGTTATAGAACAGCTTAAAAACAATGGAGAGGTTGTCAGGGGATGGCTTGGTGTACAAATTCAGGATGTTGACGAAGGAATTGCAGAATATTACGGACTTAAAAAACCTGAAGGAGTTTTTGTTTCAGAGGTTTTTGATGGCAATCCAGCTTCAGATGCAGGTATAAAACCAGGAGATATAATTGTTTCTGTTGGGAAAGAGCAGGTTAAAAACTCAAGGGATTTAACCCGTGAAGTTGCAGCTCTTAAAGTAGGTTCAAAGGTAGATATTGGGATTGTAAGAAAAGGAAAGAAAAAAGTCTTTGAAGTTAAAATAGGAAAAAGAGGAGACAGCCCTTTAGCAGATGGAAGTGACCAAATATCCAAAATTCCTTTTGGTATTCAGATTGCTGAGCTTGACAAAACAACCGCAGAAAGGCTCAATGTAAAATTTGGTCAGGGTGTTGTTGTTGCAAACCTTGATCCTCAAGGTAAAGCTTTTAAGGCTGGAATGAAAAAGTGGGATGTGATTTTGCAGATAAACCATAAACCTGTTAATTCTCCAAAAGACTATCTTGAAATTATAAATACTTTTAAAGACAAGGAAGATGTTTCCTTTTTTGTCAAACAATACAATCGGGGGTTTAGTGTTATCAGGATCCAGAAATAAAATAATCAAAAAAGCTTATGCAAAGATTAATTTATATCTTGATATAAAAGGCCGGCGTTCAGATGGATACCATATTCTTGAAACCCTTATGGTGCCTGTTTCAATCTATGATGAGGTTGAAATAGAATTGAAAAGCAGTTCTTTGGGTATAACTTTGGAAAGTTGTGGAGAGTTTGATTGTCCTTGCGATGAATCAAATACGGCTTTTAAGGCGGCTTCCATTTTTTTAAGGGAATCGAAAATAAAAACAGGGATAGGTATTAAAATTAAAAAAAACATTCCTTCAGAAGCCGGGCTTGGAGGAGGAAGCAGTGATGGAGCCAGTGTGCTGACAGGGCTGAACTCTCTTTTTAACGATTTGTTCTCTCTTGATTTTCTTGAGGAAAAGTCTGCTGAAATCGGTGCTGATCTCCCTTTTTTTATAAGATCAAGGCCTGCTGTTTGCACCGGGATAGGAAATATTGTCTCTCCCCATCCTGGTCTTGAAAAAAAATACCTGGTTTTAATTCACCCTTTAAAAGGGATTAAAACAGCAGAAGTTTATAAAAAAATTAATTGGGGATTGACAAACCAGGTAAAAATAAATAAAAGACTTTTGTTTAGGGACTGTTTAGAAGTAAAAGAAAGCTTATTCAATGATCTTGAAATTGTTGCTGAAGAAATGCTTCCTGAAATAGGAAGTGTCAAAACTCTTCTTAAGCAATCAGGTGCTGTAATTACACAAATGTCTGGGAGTGGATCAACCTGTTTCGGCATTTATTGTGATAAACCAGCCAGGGATAAAGGATTTGAATATATTTTAAATGCTTATCCTGAAAACTGGAAAGTGTATTCATCAGAGTTTGTTGAATGATTACTGGGGTGTCGCCAAGCGGAAAGGCACAGGGTTTTGATCCCTGCATGCGAAGGTTCGAATCCTTCCACCCCAGCCAAAAAATAAATATTAAAGCAGGTCTCCGCGAGGAACAATGGACGATTTAACTATTTTCGCAGGAAATTCCAACCCTTCTCTTGCAGAAAAAATTTCAGAATACCTTGGAAAACCTTTGGGTAATTCAAAAGTAACAACTTTTAGTGACGGCGAAGTTCAGGTGGAAATCCTCGAAAATGTCAGGGGCAGGGATATTTATATAATTCAGTCAACCTGTTGTCCGGTAAATGATAATCTTATGGAACTGCTTTTGATGATTGACGCAGTTAAAAGATCAGCAGCAAGAAAAATTACCGCTGTAATTCCTTATTTTGGGTATGCCCGTCAGGACAAAAAAGTTGCCCCAAGGGTTCCCATTAGTGCTAAGGTTGTGGCAGATATGGTTATGAAGGCAGGAGCCCAGAGGGTTATCACAGTTGATCTTCATGCAGGTCAGGTTCAGGGATTCTTTGACATACCTGTTGACAACCTCTATGCTGCTCCTGTTTTAAGGGATTATGCTTCATCAATCTTTAATATGGACGAGCTTGTAGTTGTTTCTCCAGATGCAGGAGGAGTTGAAAGAGCCAGGGCTTTTGCAAAAAGGCTTGGAGCAGAGTGGGCTATAGTTGATAAACACAGAACTGCTCCAAACAAGATTGGCTTAATGACTGTTGTTGGAGACGTAGTTGGTAAAAAAGCTGTTATTTTAGATGATATGGTTGATACAGCAGGAACTTTGACAGAAGCATCAAAGATTCTTATTGAACAGGGTGCCAAGGAGATTTATGCTTTTTGTTCTCATCCTGTTTTGTCAGGCCCTGCTTTAGAAAGAATAGAAAATTCACCTATTGTAAAACTTGTTGTTACAGATACAATTCCTTTGTCTGAAAAGGCTGCAGGTTCAGATAAGGTAAAAATTATTTCAATGTCTGGAATAATAGGCGAAGCAATTTTGAGAAGTCATACAGGAGATTCTGTAACTTCTCTTTTTGATTGATCAAGAAAAATCAAGGAGTTAAAGTTGAAATTTATAGAGATTGAAGCATTGGAAAGAAAAGAAACAGGGAAACAGGCAGGCAAAGCTCTGAGAAGAGATAAAAGAATTCCAGCTGTTATCTACGGAAGAAAAACCGAAGCATTACCTGTTTCGGTAAATACTATTGACCTTGAAAAGGCAATTAAAAAAACAGATACAATGGAAGTTTTTCTTAAAGTTGCTCTTGGCTCCAATACTTACCAGGCAATGATCAAGGAACTCCAGGCTGATGTTGTCAGCGGTAAGTTTCTTCATGCTGATTTTCTTACCATTGAAAAAGACCAGGTGCTTGATTTTAGAGTTCCTGTTGAAGTTTTTGGTGAAGAAGAATGCCCTGGTATTGAAAACGGTGGAATGCTTCAGATTCTAAGAAGAGAAATTGACGTTCGCTGTACAGCTGATAATATTCCTGAATCAGTTAAAATCGACGTGTCTGAGCTTGAGCTTGGAGATGCTGTTCATATTGAAGAAATTGAGTTTGGCCCTGAAGTTGAAGTTGATAAAGAGGTTAACTATACAGTTCTTACAATTGTAGCTCCTGATGCTGAAGAGCCTGAAGAAGAAGAGCTTGATGAAGATCTAGAAGGCCTAGAAGACGGAGAAGAAACTGAAGAGTCAGCTGAAGAAGAAACAGAAGCAACTGAAGACTAATTTTTTAACTTTCTAAGCAGTCAGGACAAATGTCTGATAAAATATGGCTTGTTGCCGGCCTTGGAAATCCCGGGCAAAGTTATGAAGGTAACAGGCACAATCTAGGATTTAAACTTATTGACAGGCTTTCTGAATTGTTTAATATTTCTGTTGATAAGAAAAAATTTAATGGAATTTTTGGGAAAGGCAAGAGAGGAAATGTTGACATTATTCTTCTCAAACCTTTCTCTTATATGAATAAAAGTGGGTTTCCCTTAAGAGAAATTTCAAACTATTTTGATGTTGACATTTCAAGAATAATTGTTGCTTATGATGATTTAGACTTGCCACCAGGGAAAATACGTATTAGGAAACATGGTGGAGCCGGTGGCCATAACGGAGTCAAATCAATAATAGAAAATTTGGGAACTGACCGGTTTGGAAGAATCAAGCTTGGAATAGGCCGGCCTGAGCGAAGGGAACAAGTTGTTTCATATGTTCTTCATGATTTTGATAAAAATGAAATTGAATTAATAAATAACGGGATTGAAAAAGCCGCAGAAGCCGCAGAAGAAATAATTTTCAACGGTTATACGGCATGTATGAATAATTTTAATAAGTAGTTTTAACTTTTTTAAGGAGGATTGTATGGAATTCGTGATGTCAAACTTGGCTCTTACTTGTACATTAGTAGGGGTCGCAGGTATCCTTTTTTCTTTGATACTTGCTGGTGTCGTTAAGGGAGCTCCTGCTGGAAACGCAAAAATGCAGGAAATTGCTGCCGCTATTCAAGAAGGTGCTATTGCTTATCTAAACCGTCAGCTTAGAACTATGGCAGTTGTTGGTGCGATAATCACAGTAGTTCTTTTCTTTGCTCTTGGTTTATTGAATGCAGTAGGATTTGTAATTGGTGCTGTAGCTTCTTTTTTAGCAGGCTACATTGGAATGAGAGTTTCAGTTATTGCTAACGTAAGAACAGCAGAAGCCTCAAGAAACGGACTTAACGCAGGTCTTTCCCTTTCTTTTAAGGGTGGTACTGTTACCGGTATGATTGTTGCTGGTCTTGCTCTTGCTTCAGTTGGTGGTTTTTACACAGTAACTGGAGAAGTTGGACCTCTTGTAGCTCTTGGTTTTGGTGGTTCTCTTATTTCTATCTTTGCACGTCTTGGCGGCGGTATCTTTACAAAAGGTGCTGACGTTGGTGCTGACCTTGTTGGTAAAGTTGAAGCTGGTATTCCTGAAGATGATCCAAGAAACCCTGCTACTATTGCTGATAACGTTGGTGATAACGTTGGTGACTGTGCTGGTATGGCAGCTGACCTTTTTGAAACATACGCAGTTACTATTGTTGCTGCTATGCTTCTACTCAGCCTTCAGTATGGCGGAGATTCTGAAATAGTTCTTTTCCCACTTATCCTTGGTGCAATTTCAATCATCGCATCAATAGTTGCAAGCTTTTTTGTTCGTCTTGGAAAAGGCAGCGATTATATAATGGGTGCTCTTTACAAAGGAATGTTTGGTGCAGCTATTCTTGCAGCCATAGCTTTCTATTTTGCATGTAAGCAATTTGTTGTAGGTATTGATGAGCCAGCAATGGAAATTTACTATTGTACCCTTGTAGGACTTATCCTTACAGTTGTTATTGTTATTATCACTGAGTATTATACAGGTATTTACAAGCCAGTTAAAGATATTGCACAGGCTTCTGTAACAGGTCACGGAACCAACATTATTGCTGGCCTTGCAGTTTCAATGCAGTCAACTGCTGCTCCTGTTATTGCAATTTGTATTGCTATTGGTGTTGCAAACTACTTTGCAGGTCTAATCGGTATCGCAATTGCAGCTGTTGCAATGCTTTCCATGACTGGTATGGTTATCGCTATTGATGCTTACGGCCCAATTACAGATAACGCCGGCGGTATTGCTGAAATGGCTGAGCTTGAAGATTCAGTTCGTGAAACAACAGACGCTCTTGACGCTGTTGGTAACACAACTAAAGCAGTTACAAAAGGTTATGCAATTGGTTCTGCTGGTCTTGCAGCCCTTGTACTTTTTGCCTGCTACGTTGAAGAATTTGCTATCCAGGGCGGTGATGGAGTAAGAATGGTATTTGACCTTTCCAACGTTGACGTTCTGATTGGTCTTTTCCTTGGTGGACTTCTACCTTACCTTTTTGCTTCAATAGCAATGAATGCTGTTGGTCGTGCTGGTGGTGCTGTTGTAGAAGAAGTTCGTCGTCAGTTCCGTGAAATCCCAGGAATTATGGATTACACAGCAAAGCCTGATTATGCAGCATGTGTTGACATTGTAACTCGTTTTGCTCTTAAAGAAATGATAGTTCCAGCGCTTCTACCAGTTTTTGCACCAATTATTGTTGGTTTTCTTCTTGGTGAAGTTGCTCTTGGCGGTCTTCTTATCGGTTCCATCGTTACTGGTATTTTTGTTGCTATCTCAATGGCAACTGGTGGTGCAGCATGGGATAACGCTAAAAAGTATATTGAAGATGATAACTTGGGCGGTAAGGGAAGTGATGCTCATAGAGCAGCTGTTACCGGTGACACCGTAGGTGACCCGTACAAAGATACAGCTGGTCCTGCAATCAACCCAATGATCAAAATCATCAACGTTGTTGCAGTTCTTATGGTACCATTCCTTATCTAATCCTAGGTTTATCTAGATTAAGGTCTTAGTAAGTATTTTGGGGAGAATGGATAAATTTCCATTCTCCCTTTTTTAATTCATAAAACTACGGCATAGTTAAATGTATTCCATTAATGATTATGATTTTTATCTTCCTCAAAACTTAATTGCTCAAAATCCTGCTGAAAAAAGAGACCAGTCAAGACTTTTTTATGTTCCCGGAAACAATAAAAGCTTTAAGCATTTAAAATTTCAGGATATATGTTCTTTTTTATCTGAAAATGATCTTCTTGTTATAAATAATACTAAAGTAGTACCTGCCAGGCTGTTTGGTAAAAAAGAGTCCGGTGGTAAGGTAGAAATTCTTATTTTAGATTACCTTGAAGGTTTAAAGTCTTTAGAAAAAAAAGCTGTATTTGAATGTTTTTGTTTAGTAAGAGCTTCAAGAAGGCCTAAAATAAACTCAAAAATTTTTATCACAGAGAATTTAACTGCAGAAGTAAAAGAAATTGATGGTAAAAAAGTAAAAATTTTATTTAAAAGTAAAAATGATATTTTAAAAGAAATAGATACTGCAGGTGAACTTCCGCTTCCTCCATATATTAAAAGAGAAAATAAAAAAAACTTAGAATCTGATAAGTTCAGATATCAAACTGTTTATGCAAAAAATAAAGGAGCAGCAGCAGCTCCCACAGCAGGGCTACATTTCACTGATGAGCTTATGAAAAAAATAAGAAATAAAGGTGCTGATTTTGCAGAAATAACTTTATATGTAGGATATGGAACTTTCAGTCCTGTTGAATGCGATGATATAAGAGAACATAATATTCATAGAGAAAAGTATTTTATAGACAAAGAAAATGCATTAAAAATAAATGAAGCTGTTAAAAAAGGAAAAAGAATTATTGCTGTTGGTACAACAAGTGTGAGGACTTTAGAATTTGCCTGTGAAAACAATGGATTTATAAGTTCAGGTGAAGGCTGTTGTGATCTTTATATATATCCAGGTTATAAATTTAAAATTGTTGATTCAATAATAACCAATTTTCATCTTCCAAAAAGTACCCTGCTAATGCTTGTTTCTGCTTTTGCAGGTTTTGATATTATTAAAAAAGCTTATAAAGAAGCTGTGGAAAATCAATATCGTTTTTTTAGTTATGGGGATTCTATGTTTTTAGAAACCAGGATTTAAACTGACAATCTTTTAAATTATACTGAAAAGTAAGTGAATTTTAAATTTAATGAATTTTGGAGTAATATCTAATGTTTTCTTTTGAAGTTTTAAAAAACGGCGGAGATAAATATGAAAGAACAGGAATAATAACCACATCAAGGGGGAAAATTGAAACCCCTATTTTTATGCCTGTTGGAACCCTTGGAAGTGTAAAGTCTTTAAGTGTTGAGGATGTAAAAAATGTTAATGCCCAGATTATTTTAGGGAATACCTACCATCTTTATTTAAGACCTGGAATGGAAGTTTTAAATCTTTTTGACGGGCTCCATAAGTTTATGAACTGGGATAAACCTCTTCTTACTGACAGCGGGGGATTCCAGGTTTTTTCTCTTGCCAGGCTTTCTAAGATAACTGAAAAAGGATATTCATTTCAATCGCATATAGATGGTTCAGCCCATCTTATGACTCCTGAAAAATCCATTGAAATTCAGCTTTGCATTGGCTCAGATATTATGATGTGCCTTGATCAATGTTTAGGATATCCTTCAGAAAAAAAGCAGGTTAAAGAAGCAGTTCATCTTACTACAAGATGGGCAAAAAGATGCTTTGACAGATGGAAGCAGGATGAAAAAAGAAATAATGCTTTGTTTGGAATTGTTCAGGGTGGAATGTTTGAAGATTTAAGAAGAATTTCAGCAGAGGAAATCTGTGAAAATGATTTTAGCGGGTTTGCTATTGGAGGTTTAAGCGTTGGAGAACCTCCACCCCTTATGTATGAAGTTGCTGAGTACAACCTTCCCATGCTTCCGCCTGAGAAACCAAAATATGTAATGGGAGTAGGTACTCCTGAAGATTTGGTAACCCTTGTAGGTTTTGGTGCAGATATGTTTGATTGTGTGATGCCAACAAGAAATGCCAGAAATGGAAAGCTTTTTACAAGGTGCGGGGATTTAAATATTTCCAATTCAAGATATAAGTCAGATACTTTGCCAATTGATCCCAAATGCAGCTGCCAAACCTGTCAAAATTATTCAAGGTCATATTTAAGACATCTTTACAAGTCAAAAGAGCTTTTGGCATACAGACTGAACACAATTCACAACCTTCATTATTATCTTGATCTTATGAAAAATATAAGGAATGCTGTTTCAAATTCTGAATATAAAAGTTTTAAAAAGCAATTTTTTGATGAAAGAAGTAAGGGAATAGATGGATTAAATGATTAATTAAAGGAGGAAATATGGCTGTAGCTGAAAAAATTGAGTCTTTTATGGGGAAATCATCCTGGATAAGAAAAATGTTTGAAGAAGGTGCAAGAATGAAGGCAAAATACGGAGCTGATAAGGTATTTGACCTAAGCCTTGGAAACCCGAATCTTCCTCCTCCAAAAGAATTTCAGGAAGCTCTTATGGTTGAAGCTGCTGTAGAAACCGAAGGAATTCACGGATATATGCCAAATCCGGGTTATCCCCAGGTAAGAGCAGAAATTGCAAAATCTGCTTCTGTTGATCAAGAAGTTTCTTTAACAGAAAATGAAATTCTAATGACCTGCGGTGCTGCAGGAGCTTTGAATGTAACTTTAAAAACCATTTTAAATCCAGGTGAAAAGGTTGTGGTTTCAAAGCCTTATTTTGTTGAATATGATTTTTACCTAGATAACCACGGGGGAGAGCTTGTTACTGTTCCTTCAACCAAAAGCTTTGGTCTTGATTTCAATGAAATAGAAAAAGCTATTAAAAAAGATACCAGAGCCCTTTTGATAAACTCACCCAACAACCCTTCAGGTGTAATTTACTCAAAAGAAGAACTAGATAAACTTGGTGAGATTCTTGAAGCCAAAAGTAAAGAGTTTGGAAAAGTAATTTATCTTATTTCTGATGAGCCCTATAGAAGAATTGCTTTTGATAATATTGTGGTTCCAGGTGTTTTAAGAGCATATAAAAATTCAATAGTAGCAAGTTCATACTCTAAAGAGCTGTCTTTGGCAGGGGAAAGAATAGGTTATATTGCAATTTCACCAACAGCAGATGACAAAGAGAAGCTGTTTAATGGAATGGCATTATGCAATAGAATTCTTGGTTTTGTAAATGCTCCCGGACTTATGCAAAGAGTTGTTGCAAAAATTCAGGGTGCCAAGGTAGATATTGAAGCCTATGAAAGAAAAAAACAGATTTTATGTGATGGGTTAAGGGAAGCTGGTTATGATTTTGTTGAGCCCAAAGGAGCTTTTTTCCTTTTCCCAAAATCTCCCATAGCAGACGATGTTGAGTTCGTTAAAATTCTTCAGGAAGAAAAAGTGCTGGCAGTTCCGGGTTCAGGATTTGGAGTACCAGGACATTTCAGGTTGTCATTTTGTGTTTCAGATTCTGTTATTGAAAATTCCATCAAGGGATTTAAAGCTGCAATTGATAAATGTAAAAAATAAGATTTATCTATATTTTGCCGGTTTTTTATCGGCAAAATATATTTAAGCTATCAGTTTTTAATATCAGGCTGAAAAACTACAATAAAAATTCAATCTTAATGGGTTCAAGATAATTTTGTTTAAAAGAGATTTAAAATGGTAAATAAGGATTTAAGTTCAGGTTTTTTTGGAGATTCTATTTTTTATGGATATCAAACAGATTATGAATCAAGGTGTTTCAGGGTTTTTGAAAAACAATCAGGAATAAAACCTGTTTTCAAGGGACGAGAAAATCCCCTGGGATTTCCAGGAGCAGGTGTTTTTGATTTGATAAAATTATCAGCCAGTCTTTTTAATAAATATTTTCCAGATATTTTGTTTTTGTGCGTGGGAGCAAACCACTTTGATGAAAACGGGATTTTAAGATATCCTTATTCAATGGGTGAAGCTGATTTTTTTGACCAGTATTTTATTCTTTTTGAAAAACTTCATAAAATGGGCTTAAATCTTATTTGGTGTGGTTTTCCTCCTTTTGAACAAGGCGGAATAGAACAAAAAAGAGCTCTTTATCTAAGCCATAAAATCTCAGAAATTGCCAAAAAATTTGATTTTAAATCCTCTTTTTTTATTGAAAGTCTTATAAATCAGCCTGATTTTGATCCCAGGGGTGGAATTTATTATGATAATTTGGCAATAGATATTCATCCAAATAATTGTGGACAGGAATTTATTGGCTCATTTTACGCTGATTATATTAAGAAAAACCAATAAATAATAATTGGAACCTGCTTTGGTTTAAGGGATAAAATTTATCCCTTAAATTTATTAAATAATTTTATTTGGGTGATCTTCCGTAAATATCATCAAATCTTACAATATCGTCTTCCCCAAGATAGCTTCCAGATTGAACTTCAACTATTTCAAGGGGAATTTTACCTGGATTATAAAGTCTGTGCAAAGTTCCAAGTGGAATATAAATTGACTCATCTTCTTTTAAAAGAATTTCATCTTCTCCCCTTGTAACAACAGCAGTTCCTTTCACCACAACCCAGTGTTCTGCTCTATGGTGATGTTTTTGTGCTGAAAGTTTTTCTCCGGGTTTTACTGTAAGTCTTTTAACCTGAAATCTTTCTGAAATATCAATTGTTTCGTAATTTCCCCAGGGTCTGTAAACTGTTTTGTGAATATCAGGTTCATCTCTTTTGTCTTTTTTAAGCTGGTCAACTATTTTTTTAACATCCTGAACCTTATCCCTTGATGCAACAAGAACAGCATCTGAGGTTTCAATTATAACATGATTTTCAACTCCAACAGCTGCAACAATTCTTGAGGTGGAATGAAGATAAGAGTTTTTTACATCTGAAAGATAAACATCTCCTGAAGTGACATTGTTGTTTTCATCTTTTTCTTTTGTCTGCCATAAAGCTTCAAAAGACCCAAGATCATTCCATTGGCATGAAATTGGAATTACAGCAGCCCGGGTTGTTTTTTCCATTATTGCATAATCTATTGAATCTTCAGGTGAAAGGCTGAAGCTTTCCTTATCAAGCCTCATAAAGTCAAGATCTGTCTGCCCTTTTTTAACAGCGGCTTTTGCACATTTTAAAATTTCAGGAGAGTTTTTTTCAAATTCTTCAATAATTGTTTTTGCTTTGAAAATAAACATTCCGCTGTTCCATAAATACTTACCTGATTCAAGATATTTTTTTGCAGTTTCAAGGTCAGGTTTTTCAACAAATTTATCAACCATGGAAACAGCCCCTGATACTGAAGATCCTTTTTTAATATATCCATAACCTGTTTCAGGAGAGGAAGGAACAATTCCAAATGTTATTACAAGATTTTTTTCTGCAGCCTCATATCCGGTTTTAATACTTTCTTTAAAGGTTTCCATATCTCCTATATAATGATCAGCTGGAAGAACAATTAAAGTGGGGTCCAAGTCAAGTTCAAGTGCTTTTACTGCTGAAACCGCTATTGCAGGAGCTGTGTTTTTGGCAATTGGCTCTAAAATTATTGAAGGATTGTTTATATTGATCTGCCTTAATTGTTCTGCAACCATAAATCTATGGTCTTCATTGCAGATTATTATAGGGTCTGAAAGATTTTCTATGTTTTCCAGCCTTAAAATTGTTTCCTGAAGCATGGTTTTTGTAGATGTAAGTTCAATTAGCTGTTTTGGATACAGTCTTCTTGAAAGAGGCCAGAGCCTTGTACCTGAACCACCGGCTAGAATTACTGGAATAAGCATAATTTCTCCATTGCTTTTATAATTTGTAATTTATTTTTTAAGGATTAACTTCTTAAATGAACAGATCAATTTATAATTATTATCTGTTAATTTAAAATTCAGTCAATATTAAATTAAGATATATTTAATTGACACTCCAGGTTTATGTGAATAAGTTTTGTTTTATTTAACCATTTAATAAAGTTTTTAGGGAAAAAAGTGAAAATTAAAATAGACAGGGAAGAAATTGCCTTTGATTTTGACGGAGTAATAGCTGATACAATGACACTTTTTGTGTCTCTTTTAAAAAAAGACTATGATAGAGGGGATATTTCAATTTCAGATATTACCAATTATGATCTTAGAAAATGCCTTGATGTTTCAGATGAGGTTTTAATGGACATAGGATTTAAAATAATCAGTGAGGATTGTTATAAGTTTCTAAAGCCCATTAAAGGTGCTGTTGATGTTTTAACAAATTTTGTTGAATCAGGGGAAAAACTTTTAATTATAACAGCAAGACCTGAAAAAAAACCTGTTGAACTCTGGGTTAACCACTATCTTAACATTAATGAAAAAAAATTTGAGGTTGTTGCAACCGGAGATTTCAATTCAAAAACAAAGGCTTTGCATGATTTTAATAAAAAACACCTTATCGAAGACAGGATAGAAACCTGTTTCCATTTAAAGGAAGAAGGATTTGAGCCCATTGTTTTTGTACAGCCCTGGAACAGACTTCCAAATGATTTTATTGAAGTAAAATCCTGGTCTGAAATTTCAAACCTTTTTGGTTGATTAAAATGGAAAATCAGGAATGGAATCAACTTGTTTTAAAATTTTTGTCTTTTCTTGAAACGGAAAAGAATTCAAGTGCCCATACAATCACAGGATATCACAGGGATTTAAAAGACTTTTATTTCTATATTAAAAATAATTTCAGTCAGTTAAATCCTGAAGATATAGAAAAGGATCAGGTTAGGAATTACCTTTATTTTCTCCATTCAAAAAAATATAAGCCTTCTTCAATTAGAAGAAAAATTGCTTCTCTTGCTTCTTTTTACAATTATCTTCTTAAAATAGATCTGGTAAAGAAAAATCCATGTACAGGGATAAGCCTTCCAAAGCTTCCGCAAACAATTCCTTCTTTTATTGGAATTGACGATATGTTTTATTTTCTTGATTCTATTTCTGTAAAAACCTGGCTTGATGCAAGAAATAAGGCTGTTTTTGAATTGATGTATTCAACAGGAATAAGGGTGTCTGAGCTTGTTGGTTTAAATGTTGATGATATTTTTGATTCTGGATTTATAAAAGTTTTTGGAAAAGGAAGAAAGGAAAGAATAATTCCTTGTTCTTCAAAGGCTTTAAAATTTGTTAAAGACTATATTGAGCTTGTTGAAATGGAAATTAATAAAAAACTTGAAGGAGCTCTTTTTTTAAACAGATTTAAAACAAGAATAAGAGCAAGATCCATTGCAAGAATTCTTGATGCACTTATATTAAAAGCCGGGCTTCATTTTAAAACCTCTCCCCATAAAATAAGGCATAGTTTTGCAACCCATATGCTTGATAACGGGGCTGATTTAAGATTTATTCAGGAGTTTTTAAATCATAAAAGCCTTTCAACCACACAAAAGTACACCCATGTCACCATGGATAGATTAATGGAAGTTTACGACAAATCACACCCAAGGAATTAGGGAAGTTAGGAGTTTGTAAGATGGATAAATTTAAGGGAACTACAATTTTAAGTATAAGAAAAGATAATAAGGTTGTTGTTGCAGGAGACGGTCAGGTAACTTTGGGAAATTCTGCAATAAAAAAAAATGCAAAAAAAGTAAGAAGAATATACAACGATAAAATTATTGTGGGTTTTGCAGGAGCAACCGCAGATGCCTTTACTTTAACAGAAAGGCTTGAAGCAAAACTTGAGCAATACAGCGGAAATCTTACAAGAGCATCTGTTGAGCTGGCAAGAGAATGGAGAACAGATAAGTATTTAAGACGGCTTGAAGCAATGATGATAGCAGCTGATGATTTAAATACATATTTGATTTCAGGAACAGGAGATGTGATTGAACCAGATGATGGGGTTATTTCCATAGGTTCTGGAAGTATTTCAGCACAATCAGCAGCTATTGCACTTTTTAGAAATACCAAAATGGATATTGAAGATATTGTTTTAAGTGCAATGAAAATAGCAGCAGAAACCTGTATTTATACAAATACAAATTTTACAATAGAAAAAATAGAAAAAAAATAAAGGGAAATTTATTATGCTTAACCTTACCCCAGCCATGATTGAACAGGAACTGGATAAATATATAATCGGGCAGAAAAATGCCAAGAAATCTGTTGCAATAGCACTTAGAAATCGTTGGAGAAGACGTCATGTTGAAGAGGATTTAAGAGATGAAATTTCTCCTAAAAATATAATTTTAATCGGGCCTACTGGAGTTGGTAAAACTGAAATTGCAAGAAGACTTGCCAGACTTACAGGTTCTCCTTTTGTAAAAGTGGAAGCTTCAAAATTTACTGAAGTGGGCTATGTGGGAAGAGATGTGGAGTCAATGGTTAGAGACCTTTTAAATACAGCAATTTCAATGGTCAAAACAAGTGAAGAGGAAAGAGTAAGGGAAAAAGCCAGGGAAATTGCAGTGGAAAAGGTTTTAAATCTTCTTCTTCCCGGTTCAGGGCAAAGCGAAGAGCAAAATTCAATGGATATTGTTGAAACTGCTGAAACCCGGGAAAAAACAAGAGAAAAATTAAGAAAAATGCTTGAAAATGGAAAACTTGATGAAAGAGAAGTTGAAGTTGAGGTAAATGAACGCTCAACTCCAATGGTTGAAGTTTTTTCCAATATGGGAATGGAAGAGCTTGGATTTAATTTTAAGGACATGATGGGAAATATTTTTCCCAAGAATACTAAAAAAAGAAAAATGAAGGTAAAAGATGCCCTTAAAATTATTGAAGATGATGAAGCAGCTTCTTTAATTGATATGGAATCAGTTTCAAAAAAGGCAATTGAGCTCACAGAGCAGTCTGGAATAATTTTTCTTGATGAAATAGACAAGGTTACAGGAAGAACAGGTGGAACAGGCCCTGATGTGTCAAGGGAAGGTGTTCAAAGGGACCTTCTTCCCATTGTTGAGGGAAGTACTGTGGTTACAAAATATGGGAATGTTAAAACTGATCATATCCTTTTTATTGCAGCAGGTGCTTTTCATATTTCAAAACCATCAGATCTTATTCCTGAGCTCCAGGGAAGATTTCCCATAAGAGTTGAGCTTGACTCCCTTGGAGCAGATGATTTTTATAGAATTCTTACCGAGCCTCAAAATGCCCTTACCCTGCAATATATTGCTCTTTTAAGAACTGAAAATATAAGAATTTCCTTTACAGATGATGCTGTAAGAGAAATTTCAACAATAGCAGAAGAAGTCAATGCAGGAACAGAAAACATAGGAGCAAGAAGGCTTCATACTATAATGGAAAAGCTTCTTGAAGAAATTTTATACAAGGCTCCTGATATAGACGAGAAAGATATTGAAATTGACAGTGCTTTTGTTAAAGATAAGCTTTCTGACATTAAAAACAATCAGGATTTAAGCAGATACATTTTATAAGAAAAGAAAAAGAAGATGACAGATACAATTTTTGATTCAGGCTCACCTGCAAAGGTTTCTGATATACTGGTTGAAGCTTTGCCATACATCAGAAAATTTGCAGGCATGACAATAGTTATAAAATATGGCGGTCATGCCATGGTAGATAAAAAATTAAAGCATGATTTTGCAAAAGATATTACTCTTTTAAAGTTTATCGGGATAAATCCTGTAGTTGTTCATGGAGGCGGTCCCCAGATTAACAATGTTTTAAAAAGAATGGGAATTGAAACAAAGTTTATCAAAGGAATGAGATTTACCGATGAAGAAACCATGGATGTTGTTGAAATGGTTTTGGGCGGAAAGGTGAACAAATCAATAGTAACCCTTATTTCGGGCGAAGGCGGAAAATGTGTTGGGCTTACAGGAAAAGACGGAGGACTTATTCTTGCTGAAAAAATGCAGATTTTTCAAAAATCAGATGAAAATAAACCTCCTGAAATTTTAGATCCGGGAATGGTTGGACGTGTTGTTGAAATAAGACCTGAAATTATAACAACTCTTTCAGATAAAGGATTTATTCCTGTAATAGCGCCTGTTGGAGTTGGTAAAAACGGTGAAACATATAATATAAATGCTGATATTGTTGCGTCTGAAGTAGCTTCAGCCCTTGGTGCGGGAAGACTTATTCTTATGACAGATGTTGACGGTGTTTTAGATAAAAATAAAAATCTTATTTCATCAATAGACTCAATTAAAGCCAAGGAAATGATAGATTCAGAAGAAATTGTCGGGGGTATGATTCCAAAAATTGAATGTGCTTTAAAAGCCGTTGAATCAGGAGTTTCGAAAGCTCAGATTATAAACGGAACAAAAAGCCATGCTATTTTATTAGAGCTTTTTACTAACCAGGGTATAGGTACAGAGGTGTTTTCATGTCAGAATTGATTGAAGTTTCAGATTCAAATATTGCCAATACATACGCACGTTATCCTTTTATGATAGAGCGGGGTGAAGGTCTTAAAATTTATGATGAAAAAGGCCGCTCATTTTATGATTTTTTTTCAGGTATTTCAGTATGCAGCCTTGGTCATTGTCATCCTGAAGTTGTGGAAGCTGTAAAAAATCAGGCTGAAAAGCTTTTTCATGTTTCAAATCTTTATTATACATTGCCCCAGACAAATCTTTCTAAAAAGCTGGTTGATTCAAGTTTTGCAGACAGGGTTTTTTTTGCAAATTCAGGAGCTGAAGCAAATGAAGCTGCAATTAAACTTGCAAGAAAATACGGCTGTGACAATTATGGAATTCATAAAAATAAAATTATAACTTTTTTAAATTCATTTCATGGAAGAACCCTTGGAACCATAGCAGCAACAGGTCAGGATAAAATCAAAAAAGGTTTTGCTCCAATTCCGGAAGGTTTTGATTACGCTGTTTTCAATGATATTGAATCTGTAAAAAAACTTGTAAGTGAAAAAACATGTGCAATTATGCTCGAGCCTGTTCAGGGTGAGGGCGGAATAATACCTGCTGATAAAAAATTTTTAAAAGATCTTAGAAAACTTTGTGACAAAAATCATATTTTACTTATTTTTGATGAAATCCAAACAGGGGTTGGAAGAACAGGCAAGCTTTTTTGTTATGAAAATTATGATGTAATTCCAGATATAATGACCCTTGCCAAGGCTCTTGGAAATGGAATGCCAATTGGTTGTATGCTTGCTTCCAACCATGTAATGCAGTCCTTTGGCCCAGGCTCCCATGGCACTACTTTTGGAGGCAATCCAATTTCATGTGCAGCAGCAGATAAAGTGCTTGAAATTATACAACGGGACAATTTGTGTGAAAAAGCTTTGGAAAAAGGAAGATATTTACTTGATTTAATGATGAAATTAAAGGAAAAACATAAGTTCATCAAAGATGTCAGGGGACTTGGTCTTTTAATTGGGGTTGAACTTGATAAAAATATTGAGGTGGAATCCCTTGTAAAAAAGTTTTATGAAAAAGGTTTTTTAATAAACATAATTCAAGGACATATAATAAGACTTTCTCCGCCTTTAATAATAGATAATGAAACAATTGAGATGTTTGCAAAAACTGCAGACATTGTTTTTGGGGAACTTTAAATAAAACAGAGGCTAAATTGAAAAAGGATCTGCTTCATTTAGGAGAATTAAAAAAAGAAGAGCTTAATTTTTTTATTAAAAGAGCTATTGAGCTGAAGTCAAGGTTTAAAAAAGGTATAATAGACAGGCCTTTTATTTCAAAAACAATGGCACTTATTTTTGATAAGGCCTCCACAAGAACAAGAGTTTCCTTTGAAGTTGCTTTTGCCCAGCTTGGCGGACATCCTATGTTTTTAAGCTCGGGGGCAACCCAGATGAGCAGAAGTGAGCCTGTTAAAGATACAGCAAGGGTTCTTGAAAGATATTGTGATATTCTTGTTATAAGAACCTATGGTCAGGAACTAGTTGAAGAATTTGCAAAGCATAGCAAAATTCCTGTTATAAATGCTCTTACAGATATTTATCATCCCTGCCAGATTTTAAGTGATTTAATGACTGCTGCAGAGCATAAAGGCGGAATTGATAATCTTTCAAATCTTAAGTTTACATGGATTGGGGATGGAAATAATGTTGCTCATTCATGGATAAATGCTGCTAAGATTTTAGGCTTTGAATTAAGCCTTGCAATCCCAAAAAGCTATGATCCTGATAAAGAAATTTTTGAAAATGCAGTTAAAGTAAATAAAAATATAAAAATTTTCAGAGATCCAAAAGAAGCTGTAAAAAATGCAGATATAATTTATACAGATGTCTGGGCAAGCATGGGACAGGAAAAAGAACAAAAAGAAAGAGAAAAGGTTTTTAAAAACTTTTGTGTTGATTCCAGTCTTTTAAGCCATGCAGCAAAAGATTGTTCTGTAATGCATTGTCTTCCAGCCCATAGAGGTGAGGAAATAAGTGATGAAGTAATGGAGGGAAACCAGTCAATAATTTTTGATGAAGCAGAAAACAAACTTCATATGCACAAAGCTATTCTGGATATTTTTATTACTAATAATTTAAAACAACAACAGAGGTAATTATGTCTGATATAAAAAAAGTTGTTCTTGCATATTCTGGAGGACTTGACACTTCAGTGATTTTAAAATGGTTAATTGAAACCTATGATTGTGAAGTTATAGCTTACACAGCTGATTTAGGTCAGGAAGAAGAACTTGATTTTGTAAAGCCAAAAGCCCTTAAAACAGGAGCCTCAAAGGTTTATATTGAAGATTTAAGAGAAGAATTTGTAAAAGATTATATTTTTCCAGCTTTCAGGGCAAATGCAATTTATGAGGGAAATTATCTTTTAGGGACTTCCATTGCAAGGCCTCTTATTTCAAAAAGACAGGTTGAAATTGCAAGAATGGAAGGAGCTGATGCTGTTAGTCACGGTGCCACAGGTAAAGGAAATGATCAGGTAAGATTTGAACTTTCATACCTTGCTTTAGAACCCAATATAAAATGTATAGCTCCATGGAGAGACTGGGATTTAAATTCAAGAACAGCTCTTATGGCTTTTGCCAAAAAACACGGAATAGATGTTCCCACAACACTTGAAAAGCCTTATTCAACAGACAGAAACATGCTTCACATAAGTTATGAAGGCGGAGTTCTTGAAGACCCTTGGGAGCCTCCAACCGATGATATGTATGTAATGAGTGTTCCTCCTGAAAAAGCTCCTGATAAACCTGAAATAATTGAAATTGAATTTGAAAAAGGAGATCCTGTTGCAATAAACGGAGAATATTTATCTCCTGGAGTTTTATTTGCAAAATTAAACAAACATGCAGGACAAAACGGAATTGGAAGAATAGATCTTGTTGAAAACAGGTTTGTTGGAATGAAATCAAGGGGAGTATATGAAACTCCGGGGGGAACAATTTTAAGAAATGCCCACATGGCCATGGAATCAATCACACTTGACCGTGAAGTTGCCCATATAAGAGATTCTCTTATACCAAAATACGCAGAGCTTGTTTATAATGGATTTTGGTTTTCTCCTGAAATGGAAATGCTTCAATCCATGGTAGATCACACCCAGCAGGTTGTTTCAGGTACAGTTAAAATGAAACTTTACAAGGGTAATTCATATATTCTTGGAAGAAAATCAAAAAATTCCCTTTATAATCCTGAAATTGCAACCTTTGAAGAAGACAATAGAGCATACAATCAAAAGGATGCAGAAGGTTTTATTCGTTTAAATGCCCTTCGTTTAAGAATTCAGGAAATGATGCGGAGGAATTCATGAGTTCCAAGCTCTGGGGAGGAAGATTTTCAGTAACAACTGACAAAGCTGTGGAAAAATTTTCTTCTTCCATAGATTTTGACTCTTTGCTTTACAAAGAAGATATTCAAGGAAGTATTGCCCACTCAAAAATGCTTGCTGAATGCGGGATAATTTCAAAAGAAGATTTCAAAAAAATTGAAAAAGGGCTTTTGAAAATTGAAAAACAAATAGAATCAGGTGATTTTATCCATGATGATTCACTTGAAGATATTCACATGCATATAGAGTCTTGTCTTACCCAAGAAATTGGCGATGCTGCAAGAAAACTTCATACTGCAAGAAGCAGAAATGATCAGGTTGGCCTTGATATAAGACTTTATCTTAAAACAGTTATAAATGAAGTTGTTGAAAATCTTTTTTATTTAAGAAAAAACTTTTATGAAAAAGCAGTTTTAAATATAAATACAATTTTGCCTGGTTATACACATTTGCAAAGGGCTCAGCCAGTGTCTTTTGCCCACCATATGCTGGCTTATTATGAAATGTTTACAAGAGATTCTTCAAGATTTATTGATTGTTTAAAAAGATTTGATGAAAATCCTTTAGGATCTGCAGCTCTTGCTGGCACTCCCCATAAAATAGACAGAAAAAGAACCACTGAACTTTTAAATTTTTCCACTTATACAAAAAACAGTATGGATGCTGTTTCAGACAGGGATTTTGTAATAGAATTTCTTTCTTCAGCTTCAATTTGCATGATGCATTTAAGCAGAATTTCAGAAGAACTTATTTTGTGGTCAACTTCAGAGTTTGCTTTTGTAACCATTTCAGATGGATTTACAACAGGAAGTTCAATTATGCCCCAAAAGAAAAATCCTGATATTCCAGAACTTGTAAGGGGTAAAACAGGAAGGGTTTATGGAAGTCTTGTTGCAATTTTAACTTTAATGAAATCCCTGCCCATGACCTATAATAGAGATATGCAGGAAGATAAACCTCCTTTGTTTGACGGAGCCAAAACCCTTTTATCATGTATTGATATTTACAATAGAATGCTTCCTGAAATAAAAATAAACAAAGACAAAATGCTTGAAGCAACAAAAACTGGATTTTTAAATGCAACAGATATGGCAGATTATCTTGTTGAAAAAAATGTTGCTTTTAGACTTGCCCACGAAATCACAGGAAAGGCAGTAGCTTTAGCTCTTGATAAGGGGTGTGAGCTTGAAAATCTTAGCCTTGAAGATTTAAGAACAATTTCAAGTGCTTTTGATGATGACATTTATTCTTATCTTGATATAGAAACTGTGGTTGATAAAAGAATATCCCTTGGCGGCACTTCAAGGGAAAATATTAAAAACCAACTTAAAAATATTAAAGAGCTTCTTAATGAAGAAAAACAAAAATTTAATTATTAGTTTTGTTTTTATATTTATTGTTTTTTCGGGCTGCGGAAGAAAGGCCATGCCTTTTGTTCCCAAAAATGAAACAATTCCAAAGCCTGAAAATTTAAAAGTTGTTTTTGAAAATGAAAAGCACACTCTTTTTTTTGATTATAAAGGAAGTGCAGATTATTTTATTTTGGAACTTTCTAAAACCCAGTGCAAGTCTTGTCCTGATTCTTTTATAAAAATTGCTGAAATTGAAGGTGAGCGTAATTACCATGTTTTTTCATTTTTTGGAGAAGGGCAATATAAATTAAAGCTTACAGCTGTAAAAAATAAGATAAAAAGTGAGTCTGCTTTAAAAGAAGTTGAAATTCAATAATGTTGGCTGATGTTTATTTAAGCTTAGGTTCAAATCTTGGAGAAAAATTTGATAATTTAAAAAAGGCTGTTTTTTTTCTTAAAAAAGAATTTGGAGAAATTCAAATTTCTAATTTTTATGAAACCAAACCCTTAGATTATAAAAATCAATCAGAGTTTATAAATTGCTGCATTTTTTTTAAAACAAAAAAAAATTGTTTTGAAGTGTTTGAAAAAACAAGAAAAATTGAAAAGCAATTGGGGCAGTTTGAAAAAGAATTAAGATTTGGCCCAAGGATTATTGATATAGATATAATTTTTTTTTCAGATAAAATTATAAATACTCCAAATCTTAAAATACCCCATGAAAGAATGCATAAAAGGGCTTTTGTTCTTTTCCCCTTGATGGATCTTAATGAAAGTTTTGTTCATCCGGTGTTTAAAAAAAATATCAGGCAATTATCTGAAGCAAAAAAAGTTTTAGGTCAGGGGATAAAAAAAATTGGTAATTGTTCCAGATTAATCTGACAATAAAATTGTTTTACTGCCAAGAACAGATGTTGTATTTTTTTCGGGCCGGTTTCAGAAGATATGGTTTTTATATTTCCTGATTTGGAGTATAGAAAAAATTAAGCTTGGGAAGAATAGAGCAGCTGTTCTGGTTTTAAGCTGAATATAAGCAAAATATCTAAGGAATAATTAAAATGAAGTTTAAAATTAATGACGATTTAAAGAAAAAACTTATGCATCCAAATGCTTTTACCCTTTATAGGGTGATTGCTGTTCCGGTTTTGATTATTCTTATGCTGGGAAATAGTTTTTGGAATTGTTTTTTTGCAACTCTTGTATTTATTTTGGCATCTATTACAGATTATCTTGACGGATTTTTAGCCAGAAAAATGGGACTTGTTTCAAATTTTGGTAAAATGATGGATCCCCTTGCAGACAAGATTTTAGTAAGTTCAGCTTTTATAATGCTTGTTGCCAAAGGCTGGGTTCCTGGCTGGGTTGTTTGTATAATAATCGGTCGTGAACTTGCTGTAACAGGGCTTAGGAATCTTATGACAGAAAACAATGATGATGTTTCAGCTTCTGTTATTGCAAAGTGGAAAACAGGGTTTCAGATTGCAGCTCTTATTCCTTTGATTTATCATTATAAGTTCATTGGAATTGATATGGCATATATTGGAAATCTTTTAATCTGGGTTGCCCTTGTTTTAACTATTATTTCAGGCTTTGATTATTTTTATAAGGCAAGAAAATATTTTATTGAATAAATTTCTCAGTTAAAAAAGACAATTTATAAATAAAATCAATTTTTTTAGGACTTTAAAAATATTAAATCATTGTTATGATATGATTTTGAGATTTTAACAGGATTTTAATCAGAAATTGATCCGGGAGTAAATTTCTATTCCCCAACAAAATATTTTTTAAAGGTGAGTGTTAATGAAAGAAATTAAATGGGAAAAAGAGTTTGATATTTTAATAAAAGATCTTGACGAGCCAAGGAAGTTTTTAGCTGACAAATTAAGCGAGGTTTTAAAAAATATATCTACAAATCCCGGCAGCTCTAATATTGAAGACCTTAATGCGGTAATTGACGGGTTTAGAATTCATTTTGGCAGGGAAGAAAAGCTTCTTGCAAAATATGGTTATCCTGAAGTAGATCTTCATCGAAAAGAACATAAAAGCTATGTGAGATATCTTATTAAGCTGAGAAGAAAGCTTGCTGAAAATCCAGATTTGGCTGAAAACGAAATGGTAAAAGAAATTGCTGATGTTTATCGCGAACATTTAAGTAAAAGCGATAAAGAATATGCTCCATACTTGAGACTTAAGAAAAAAATTGAGGTACATAGTTTAAGAAAATAAAAAAAACTGGAGTTTTCATACAATTTTATTAAGTTTCTCCAGTTTTATTAAAATTTAATTGAGTGCAGGTTTTGTTAATTAATAAACTATCAATTTTTAAACACAAATTTTAAATTCTGCTGTAAAGGAAATTACTTACAGCAGAATTTTTTGCTTCTATATCTGAAATAAATTCATGGTCAAAAATATTGTCTTCATTAATATCTGGAAGTTCAAATAAAAGCTTTCTTTTCCCTATCTCTAAAAGAGCAGTGATAGAATAGCAGGAAAGATATTTAAATAAAATATCCTGGGGAAGACTTGCAAGATGAAATCCTGCAGGATAATCATATCTTGCCTGGATAAGTTCTGAAGCAGCTGCAAGAAGAAGCATTCCATTGGTATTATTTAAAAAAGTTTCAGGATCTTCTTTTTTTTGGTTAAAAGCAGATTTTAAAAATTCTGCTCCTGCCTTGGAAATAGGTTCAAGCCACTTGTCTTTTAAGTTTTTTGGTAAAACTGATTTAGCTCCTAAATTAACAACATCATCCATAAATGAATTTATCACGATCTCTCCTTTTAATAAATATATGCAAAAATCAAGCCTTTTTTTAGTTGCTCCATTTGACATAGATCATCAAATGATTAAATTTAAAGTTAAAGAATTTATTTAACCTGTCAAGACAATTAGATAAAGTAATTTTTTACCTTAAGGAGAGGGATAAAATATGAACTTTGATAAATTTACCATAAAATCCCAGGAAATAATTGGAAACTCTCAAAGTCTTGCTTTGAGAAAAGGTCATCAGTCCATTGAAAACATACATTTTTTAAGTTCAATGATTGAGGATAAAGACGGAATAGCATCTTTGGTTTTAGAAAAAGCAGGGGTTATAAGAGAGGCTTTTATAAATAAAGTCGATTCTCTTTTGGGTCAAATTCCTTCTGTTTCTGGTGGAAACACTCAGATTTCTATTTCTAGAAATGCATTTAAGGTTCTTGATGCTTCGTTTTTAATAGCTGAAAATATGAAGGACCAATATGTAAGTGTTGAACATCTTCTTTTATCCCTGATTGATAATTCAGAGGAAAAGATAAAAGATCTTTTTAAAACAAATAATATTACAAAAGATATAATTTTAAATGTTTTAATGGAAATAAGGGGAAACGAAGTGATTAGAGATCAAAATCCTGAAGAAAAATATCAGGCTTTGGAAAAATATGGAAAAGATCTTACAGAGCTTGCAAAAAGAGGAAAGCTTGATCCTGTTATAGGCAGAGACGAGGAAATAAGGCGGGTTGTTCAGATTTTATCAAGAAGAACCAAAAACAATCCTGTTCTCATAGGAGAGCCAGGTGTTGGTAAAACTGCAATTGCAGAAGGACTTGCAAGGAGAATAATTGAAGGTGATGTGGCTGAAACCTTAAAAAATAAGAAAATTATTTCTCTAGATCTTGGGGCTCTTGTTGCCGGAGCAAAATATAGGGGAGAATTTGAAGACAGGCTTAAGTCTTTTTTAAAGGAGATTGAAAAATCAGACGGTGAAATCATCCTTTTTATAGATGAGCTTCACACTCTTGTTGGAGCAGGTGCAGCAGAAGGTTCAATGGATGCCTCAAATATGCTCAAACCTTCTCTGGCCAGGGGGGATTTAAAATGTATTGGTGCCACAACCCTTAATGAATATAAAAAATATATTGAAAAAGATTCAGCTTTGGAAAGAAGATTTCAGCCACTTATAATCAAAGAACCTGATGTGGAAGATACAATTTCAATTTTAAGAGGGCTAAAAGAAAAATATGAAGTTCACCATGGAGTAAGAATAAAAGATTCAGCCATAGTTTCTGCTGCAACCCTTTCAAACAGATATATTGCAGACAGGTTTCTTCCGGATAAAGCAATAGATTTAATTGATGAGGCAGCTTCTAAAATAAGAATAGAAATAGATTCCATGCCTGCTGAAATTGATGAAATCCAAAGAAAGGCAACCCAGCTTGAAATTGAAAGGGAAGCTTTAAAAAAAGAAAGTGATGAAGGTTCAAAAAAACGCCTTGAAAAAATTAATTCAGAATTTTCTTCTTTAAAAGAAGAGCTCCTTGAAAAAAAAGGTAAATGGGAAGCTGAAAAAGATAAAATTGGTAAGGTCAGAGCTATTAAAGAAGAGCTTGAACAACTTGGAATTGAGGCCTTAAAATTTGAAAGAGAAGGCAATTATGAAAAAGTTGCTGAAATAAAATATGGAAGAATTAATCAGCTTAAGATGGAGCTTGAAAAAGCTTTGGAAGAATCTTCCAAGGCAAAAAATTCAATTATAAGGGAAGAAGTTGATTCTGAAGATATTGCCCAGGTTGTGTCTGGGTGGACAGGAATTCCTGTGAGCAAAATGCTTGAAAGTGATATGGAAAAACTTGTTTCCATGGAAGATCGAATAGGCAAAAGACTTATAGGGCAAAACCAGGCTGTAAAGGCAGTTTCAGACGCAGTAAGAAGGGCAAGATCTGGAATCTCAGATCCTGATAAACCAATTGGATCTTTTATTTTCCTTGGCCCAACAGGGGTGGGTAAAACAGAGCTTGCCAAGGCTTTGGCAGAATTTTTGTTTGATACAGAAAATGCTGTAATTCGGGTTGATATGACAGAATATATGGAAAAGCATGCTGTTTCAAGGTTGATTGGTGCTCCTCCTGGATATGTAGGTTATGAAGAAGGCGGATATCTTACAGAATCAGTAAGAAGACGTCCTTATTCAGTTATCTTGTTTGATGAAATTGAAAAAGCTCATCCCGATGTATTTAATATTTTGCTCCAGATTCTTGATGATGGAAGACTTACAGACGGACATGGAAAAACAGTTGATTTTAAAAACACAATAATAATTATGACCTCAAATATTGGAAGTCATTTTGTTCTTGAATATGCAAATAAAGATCATAATGAAATGACTGAAAAAGTAGGGGAAATACTCAGGGGCTCGTTTAAGCCGGAATTTCTTAATAGAATTGATGAAACAATTGTTTTTCACAATCTAAATAAAGAGCAGATAAAAGAAATTGTAAAAATCCAGCTTATTCATCTTAAAAAAAGGCTAGAAACAAAAAATATTTTACTTGAAGTTAATGATGATGTTTTAAATCATATTTCTGAAGTTGGATATTCGCCTGATTTTGGGGCCAGACCTCTTAAAAGAGCTTTGCAAAATCTTATAGAAAACAAATTATCCCTTTCAATTTTAAAAGGCGAAATTATAGATGGAAGCAAAGTTGAGGCAAAAATGGAAAACAATGAAATTGTATTTAAGGCAAATTGATAAATTAAATTGTAACTTTTTTGTGAAATTATAGTCTTTATAAATACAACTCAATAAAATTATTGGGATAATCTATTGAACTATTAAAATAGTTATGCTAGAAACAGCACAAAATTTTTAACGGAGGCAAAACAATGATTGAAGTGACTAAAAGTGCAATTGAGGAAATAAAAGGTTTTTTTGAAGGCAAAGAAATTATGCCTATAAGAGTTTTTGTTGCCAGCGGCGGCTGAGCAGGCCCATCAATGGCCCTTGCTCTGGATGAGCAAAAAGATACAGACGAAGTATTTGAAGTAGATGGTTTTAAATTTGTAGCTGAAAAAGAATTTTTAAAGCAGGCTACACCTGTTAAAATTGATTATACGGCAACAGGGTTTAAAGTTGATTCAAATGTTAATTTTGGACCTAGCGGATGCGGCAGTTGCAGTTCCGGCGGAAGCTGTGCAGTTTAGTTTAAAATAAGAATTATAATCAGGGCAGTCTTTTTATAAAGGCTGCCTTTTTTATTTTGTTTGGGAAGCTAACATTTCAACAATTTTTAAGTCTGCTCCTGGAAATGTGTATTTTTTTAGTAAAGAAGGCTTTACCCATAAAACAATTTCATGGTCTTTGTTGCAGACTTTCTTGTCAATCAGTCTGACTTTGAAAAAAATAAGTTTTATTGTTTTAGTGGGGTATTCATGAATCAATTCATGAAAAAAAGAAATGATTTCAGCTTGAACGCAAAGCTCTTCTTCAATTTCCCTTAGAATGCATTCTTCTGGAGTTTCATTGTTTTCAAGCTTTCCTCCGGGAAACTCCCAAAAACCTTTAAAATCCCCTTTTTTTCTTTTCCCAATTAGAATCCTGTCTTTTTTTTCATTGAAAATAATTGCTGCACACACTGTAATCATGCCTTTTCCCCTGGATTTGATTCAAGATAAAACCATTCATAATGATAAACAATGGAAACTAAACAAATATTTAATCTTGACCTTGGATAAAAAAGAAATTAATATTTTAGCACTGCTTTAAGGCAGTCTGGTTTCATTGTCAATTATTCCAGTTATAATAAGGAAAAATTGTTAAATGGAAACTTTTATATTATTAAATTTAAGAAAGGGTTAGTTTAGATGGCAAACGGAGTAGTTAAATGGTTCAGCGACAAAAAAGGCTTTGGTTTTATTGAACAGGAAAATGGCACAGATATTTTTGTTCATTTTTCAGCAATCAATACAGATGGTTTTAAATCGTTGAACGAAGGTGATAATGTCACCTTTGATATCAAAGAAGGGCCAAAAGGACCTGCTGCTGATAATGTAACAAAAGTTTAAATTCTTTTTATATTTTGAAAACCTAAAGCATCTTCTTCTTAACAGTTGAAGATGCTTTTTTTTTACAGTCAATAAAAATTAGGGCTGTGAATATTAAAACAAGACCTTATCTGGGTTTAAATTCACGCCTTTTAGTTTGTATAAAATATTATGGTATATTTTAATGGTTAAAGATTTTTTTAAATTTAAAACAATGGCTGAGTTTACCGGGGAAGAGTGGGAGCTTATATGTTCAAGGTGTGGACTTTGCTGTATGGAAAAACTTATAGACAGTGAAACAGAAGAGCTTTTTTTTACCTGCGTATCCTGTGTTTATCTTAATCTTGATGATTTTAACTGCAATATTTATGAGAAAAGATTTGAGTGCAAAAATGATTGTGTAAAGTTAAGTATTGATTATCTTGAAAAATATATTAAACATCTTCCCATAAATTGTTCATATAGAATTCTTTTTCTTAATAAAAAATTGCCTGACTGGCATTATCTTATTTCAGGGGATAAAAACCTTGTGCATAAGCTTGGGATTTCAGCTAAGGGAAAGGCTGTTTCAGGAAAAGATGTTTTTCAGGAAGATTTGGAAGATTATATAATATTTTAAAATTATGAAATTTAAAAAGGGAGTAGTTTAATGAGCCAGGTTTTGTCTATTTCGGTTCTTGACGGAAGATATAAAAGATATACTTCACCATTGGCGGAAATTTTTTCTGAGTTCGGTCTTATAAAACACAGGGTTGAAATTGAAATTAATTGGTTTGTTTTTTTAATGGAAGAATTAAAGTTTGGTGAAATTTCTCAAGAAGAAAAAACTTACCTTTATGATATAGTTAAAAATTTTGATGAAAAAGACGCAAATAAAATTAAAGATATTGAAAAAGTTACCAACCACGATGTAAAGGCCTGCGAGTATTTTTTAAAAGAAAAATTTGATCAAGGCACAAAAAATCTTTCCAGCTTAAAAGAGTGGATTCACTTTGCATGCACTTCTGAAGATATAAATAATACTTCCTATTGTCTCATGATAAAAAGAGGCAGGGAAAAAGCTGTTGAACTTTTTGGTGAAGTTTTAGAACTGATTGAAAGTTTAGGTGTTAAATTCAAAGCAGAACCAATGATGTCAAGAACCCATGGACAGCCTGCCACCCCAACTACCATGGGAAAAGAACTTATAAATTTTGCCTGGAGAATAAGAGATGAGCTTAATGTTTTGAAAAATCTTCCAATCCAGGGAAAAATGAATGGGGCAACAGGTAATTTCAATGCTCATATTTCTGCTTTTCCAAATATTGACTGGATTGAAGCCTCTGAAAAATTTATAAATAAATATCTTGGGGTTGAACCTCTTTTTTATACAACCCAGATCAACCCATATTCTTATATTTCAAAAAATCTTCATTCTATTTCAAGGCTTTGTTCAATTTCCATAGATTTGGCAAGGGATATGTGGGGATATATTTCCCTTGGATATTTTAAGCAGAAAATAAAAGATGGCGAAGTGGGTTCTTCAACCATGCCCCATAAGGTAAATCCAATAGATTTTGAAAATAGTGAAGGAAATTTTGGGCTTTGTTCTTCAATTGGAGAACATCTAGGTTCAAAGCTTCTTGTTTCAAGATTTCAAAGAGATTTGTCAGATTCAACGGTTTTAAGAAATTTGGGTGCTGTTTTTGGATATTTGTTTATTGGAGGCAACTCAATTATCAAGGGACTTTCAAAAATTGAGCTTAATAAAGAAATCTTAAAAAAAGATCTTGAAGAAAATCTCGAGCTTCTTGCAGAACCTGTGCAAACAATAATGCGTGCTTTTGGAGAAGAAGACCCCTATGAAAAAATGAAAAAACTCACAAGAGGACATAGAATAACAAGAGATGAACTTGATTTGTTTATCGACTCCCTTGAAAATCTCCCTGAAAATGAAAAAGAAAGACTTAAAAAATTAACACCTGAAACATATACAGGCACAGCTGAAGCTTTAGTTGATAAATATGTAAAAACATATCTTTGATAATTTGTTGAAAACAATAATTGTTTTTTAGCTGTTGATATATAAGTTTAACAGAAGAAATGTTTTAAGCTTTTAGTTTTTTAATCTGATGCCGGATGAGACAAAACAGGGTTTTTGTCCGGCACTTAATTAAGTTTTTTTTAGAAATGCCGAATTGATATTAAATCAAAATTTAAAAAAATGTTTTAATTTTTGGGAAAGTCAATTCTTTTACTGCTAAAAAAGCAGTTTTAAAATCCGGGGGCAGAATGAAAAAAAACCTTCTTTTTTTTGCAATTTTCTTTTTTTTCTCATTTGAAGTTTCTTACTCAAAAAATTTTATTGTCTATTTAAAGGATAATTCAAGGATAATTTCAAATGAATTCAGTTTACCCCTTGATAAAGAAAAAAAAGACGATCTTTACAATCCTAATTTAAGGGCCACTGATTTAAATATTTCTCAAATAGAATATACTTCAGATAAAGACAGCCTTGTTCATTATATTCTTAAGCCAGAGCTTTTTTCAAAAGTTCTTGAGCTTGATTTTATTGAAGAAGTCCCTGGAATTTCCAATTCTTATACATTGGCAATTAAATTTGACGACAATAGAATTGATAACAGCTCCAATGCAAAGTTTTTTAGATATTCAGGAAACTCCACTCCCTCAAAAAAAATTTCAGTATTAAGATTTGATGAATACAATAATACCTGGATTCCTGAATACCTTGATTTTTCAATGGTAGATAAAATTGAATTTAGAAAAAGAAGTTTAAAGCAAGATAAAGACAGCACCAGAGAAGATGAGCTTTTAAAAGAAGAAAATATTGAAGAAAAAAAATCAGAACTCAAAAAAAAGCTTCTTTTCAGCTCTGATAGTTTTGACCAGATTGATTTTGCAGAAAAATTAAAAAACACAATGCTGGATCTTAAAAACAATAAAAATGAATATGGAACTTCTATTGTTTTAAGGGTTAATTTTGATTTTGATTCCAGTAAAATTGATTCAAAAGCAGCATCTTTTCTTGATTCCATAGCAAGAGTGATTGGATCTCCTGAATTTTTGGGCACGCGTTTAAGCCTCAGGGGATTTACAGACAGCACAGGTGAAGAAAAATATAATCTTTTGCTTAGCAAAAGAAGAGCTGAATCTGTTAAAGCCTATCTTCAAAAAAGCAATGTTTCGCCTTCAAGAATAGAATCTCAGGGTTTTGGCAAGGCAATGCCTATTCTTCCAAATACCAATGAATACTATAAAAGCATGAATAGGAGAGTGGAAATTTATCCGCTGTTTTTTTAGATACTATGGCAAAAGATTTACTCCTTGATATAAAAAACATCACTATTTGCTACCAGGATTTTTTGGCCTTGCCCGGAACATCTTTTTCCATTTCCAAGGGTGAAAATATTCTTGTAACAGGAAAAAACGGCAGTGGAAAAACTTCTCTTATGAAGGCAATAACTGGAGAAGTACCCATTTGCAAAGGCAATATTTCCCGCTATCATAAGCTTCCTTTAAGTAAAAATATTTTATATATTTCATTTGAAAACCTAAGAAAAATAATGCGAAAGCAGGTAAATCTTGAGGAGGCTGAGTATTATTCAGGTAAAAAAATAAAGCCTGATGTTTTGTCCATTTTAGATGATAAAAACCCTTTTTATAAAACTTTTGATCTAAATTCATTTAAAGATAAAAACATAGATAATCTTTCAAGTGGTGAATTAAGAAAATTTCAAATTTTAAAAGCCTTTGAAGATAAGCCCGAACTTATAATTCTTGATGAGCCTTTTGATGGGCTTGATTTAAACTCAGTTAAGCTTCTAAAGCAGATTGTTTTAGATATTTGTTCTTCAGATATAAGTTTTATTCTTGTAACCCATAGATTGGATGAAATCCCAGGGTGTAAATTCAGATATCTTGCCATTGATGACAATAAAGTGTTTGAGGTTGAAAATCCTGATATTTTAAAAATTTCAGGTAAAAAGACCCCTGATTTATCGGAATTTCTAGAAAGGAAAGTCTCTTTTAAAAAAGAAGTTATTGCCAGTCTTGTAAACTGCAATGTTTTTTATGGAGAAAAAAAAGTTCTTGAAAATATAAATCTTCAAATTTCAAGGGGAGACAAATGGGTTATCAAAGGTGAGAACGGTTGCGGCAAATCAACACTTTTATCTCTTATCACAGGAGATAATCTCCAGGTTTACTCAAACGATGTAAAGGTTTTTGGAAAAAAAAGAGGTGGAGGAACAACTATCTGGGAGCTTAAAAAAAACACAGGATTTATTTCTCCCTCATTGCATTTGCAGTATGATAAAAAAATTGAAGCCTATAAAGTTTTAATTTCCGGTTATTATGATTCCATAGGACTTTATAAAAAACCTGATAAAAAGCAGATTGATACAGCAAGCTATATTTTTAAAAAGTTTGGTATTGAAGAGTTTTTTTATAAAAATTTTCTTTTTCTTTCCTATGGACAGCAAAGACTGATTTTTATTTTAAGGGCTCTTATTAAAAATCCTGACCTCATTATCATGGATGAACCCTGTCATGGTCTTGACCCTTATTATAGAAAGATTGTTCTTGATATTGTAAAAGTCATTTGTAAAATGTCACATAAGTCTTTAATCTATGTAACACACTTGGACTCAGAACTTGATTTTGATTATGATTATGTTTTTGAATTTATAAGGAAAAAAGATAGTTCAGGTTATTATACAAAAACAATAAAAGTTTAATCAGAGTCTTTTTTAAACTGGGTTTAAAATAAAAAAGATTAAAAAGTTTAAAAAAGGGTTTGACAAGGAGAACAAAAAAGAACTATAAGCTGTCTCGTTCCTCAGGGAAGTAAAACAAAAGTTTTTGAGGGGCAAGTTCTTTAAGAAAAGTTTAACAAACTGAAAAAAGTAGTTGACAGAAGAAAAGAAAAGAAAAGATATAATTCTGTCTTCCGTTTGTTTGAATTTAAAAACAAATCGATCTTTGAAAACTAAACAGCAGACAGGTCCTTGAAATAAATTTTTTACGGAGAGTTTGATCCTGGCTCAGA
>Ga0265295_1000873_pt1 | contig 57035 bp, 53 predicted proteins | sample Munlansysbiofilm_FD_192503 | JGI IMG/M metagenome (GOLD analysis project Ga0265295, IMG submission 192503) | Leachate microbial communities from a municipal landfill in Southern Ontario, Canada - Methane capture system biofilm | ecosystem: Engineered > Solid waste > Landfill > Unclassified ... | reverse complement strand
TTTGGGATCAGAGGGGTCGATGGCAAGATTGATGGCAATGGATTGGGTGCCGACGTTGCCTGGTGCAACAAACAGGCCATCGATCAGACGACTCTGGGAGAACCACCATGCAATGGCATGATCCTTCGCTCCGGAACCTAATACTAGTACTCTCATTGCACTTCCTTCCCGATCAGATTACTCCAGTAAACGTACCATTTTACCGCTTCACAGGTCAACAAGTCCTCTGAGGGCAACATGGTAATGCTCTGCCTTGGTGGCTTGCACCACCGCTTGCTTGATCGAGGATGTATTGGGCACTCCCTTGAGGTATGAACAGGTATGTTTGCGCATGAGGGTGCACGCTGTTTTCTCCCCGAAGGTTTCGATCATCAGGTCCAGATGCCTCAGAATTGCCTTGTGGCGCATGGCAACAGTCACCTGCGGCATTACCTCTCCGGATAGGATTGCTTTTGCCTGAGAGAAGACAAAGGGGTTTCCAATGGCTCCCCGTGCGAACATCACCCCGTCGATGCCGGTCTGTTCAAGCATCCGTTTTGCATCCTCAGCTTTGAAGAGATCCCCAGAGCCGAAAACCGGTACCTGATAGTGATGGTCGGTGCAGTACTGCTTGAGTGTGGTGAGCTTGGACCAATCAGCAAAGGGTGCGTAACCCTTGCTTCTTGTCCTGGCATGGAGGGTGAGCATGGAAGCTCCTCCATCCAGTGCTGCTTGTGCAAATTCCAAAAAATTCTCACTCGACTCATCCCAGCCGGTACGGAATTTGACGGAAACAGGGATATCAGTGGAGTCAGTGATGATTCTGACCACCTCGGTGATCAAGGCCGGGTTCTTCATCATTGCCGAACCAGCTCCAGTCTTGGTTACTTTGGGAACAGGACACCCACAGTTTATGTCAATGACATCACAATGGTAGGGTTGCAGCTGTTCGAGAGCCTCTTTCAGCGAGTCGGTACTGCCCATGAAGAGCTGGATCGCATACTGCTTCTCATTCGGTGCACGGTCCATCAGACAGAGGGTTTTTTCCCCTTCGCGGGCCAGCCCTTCGGCACTGACCATCTCGGTATAGCTGAAGTCTGCACCGTTTTCGATGCAAAGGGTTCTGAATGGGATATCGGTATATCCTGCCAGGGGTGCAAGAAATACATTCCCTGGTACGGTGACAGGGCCGATCTGTACTGAGTGATAAAGGTTCTGTTCGCTCATAGGTCCTTTGGCAAGGCAAACGCCTTGAGGCTGTTAGCATAAAGACTTTCTGCCAGCTCTTCAAGAGATGTTTGTCTCAGCTCTGCGAGGACTTTCACCGTTTCGATGAGATATTGGATCTTGTTACGTTCCCCCTTGTAGGGATAGGGAGTCATGAAGGGAGCTTCGCTCTCCACCACGATACGGTCATGGGGAAGACGCATTGCAACCTCATGCAAGGCCTTGCTGTTGCGGAATGTCAGATTGCCTGCAAAAGAGAAGGTGAGATTCAGATCGAGAGCCTGTCTGGCAAACTCCCAATCCTCCCCAAAGCAGTGCAGAATACCCCCCTTTGGAGGAAGCTTTTGCGAGAGGATGGGCAACAGGTCATCACCGGCATTGCGGTTGTGTATGATAACCGGAAGATCCAGATGCCGTGCAATTTCCAGATGCTTGAGCATCAGCTCGATCTGCAGCGTCTTGTCTCCTCCGAACATATGGAAGTAGTCCAAACCCGTCTCGCCAATTGCAACCACCCCCCGTTTGTGGGCGTGGGCGATCACCCGCTCTTCCCAATCCTTGCCAGGATTGGTGACCTCTGTGGGGCTGACTCCGACGGCATGGAACACAGAGTCAGAGCTTTCCAGGTTTGCATAGGTACGCTCAAAATCTGCCAGACTGTTGCAGATGCTTACCACGTGCCTGACAGACTTGACCTTGGCCATCTGTACAGCGAGCAGTTGCTCCATCTTGTCGTCTTGCAGTAGCCCAATGTGGGCGTGCGTATCAAACAGTTGCATACCGACTCCTTGAGAAGAATCTCACATGTAGGGAGATGTGTCTAAACTATACCATGGGTTATAGTGGTCGTCAACGTTGTAACTCGAATACTGTCAATTACTTATATCGTTTGAATGATGGTTTGACAAATTCATGGCCACGTGGTAGCTTTACAACGTTACTGCCATTTTGGCAAAGGATTTGCATGAAAAAAGAACGAATGCGCGCCGCCGATGCGCCGGTTCAGCGAAACCGACCATCAACCGGCTATATATATTTGGTAAAAAACCCCTCTTCCAACGAAACCAGCATCTGTGCCTGGGATTCGGTTTTGTACCCTGGCACCAGTGTGGTTGCACCGACTCGCTATGGCCTCGATCTGGGTATCATCGTCTCCAGTGCCGATCGATTGGGAGGAGCGTATACCCCTGGTTGCGACCAGTGCAGGGGTGCATGCCTGCACGGTGAGTGTGCGGACAAGGAAGAGGAAGCGAGCGAAGAGCAAGCACCTGCTGTGGATGAGGAGATTGAGTTGCTCTACCAATCAGAACCGGATGAGGATCCCTGTGATTCGTGTGCGGGATGCAACCCTCAGCCTGAACCGCAACAGGTAACTCTCTCAGGGGATATCATCTGGATAGACCGACTGGCAACCCCATCCGATCTGAATCGTTATCAGGAGTTGGTGGAGAAAGAAGATGAGGCGATGCGCATCTGTCGTGAGAAGATCGCCCACCACAAGTTGGACATGAAGCTGGTTACCGCCCACTTCTTGCTTGGCGAGCCGAAGATCATCTTCTTTTTCACTGCAGATGTCCGCGTGGATTTCCGTGAGTTGGTCAAGGACCTTGTATCGGTTTTCAGGATCCGGATTGAGTTGCGTCAGATTGGAGTCCGTGATGAAAGCAGGTTGCTTGGTGGTCTTGCCGTCTGTGGCCGGGATTTTTGCTGCCACAGTGTCACTGACAAACTGAATCCGGTTTCCATCAAGATGGCCAAAGAGCAGAATCTTTCCTTGAATTCCATGAAGATAAGCGGACCGTGCGGGAGGTTGCTTTGCTGTCTGTCGTATGAGTTTGATTTCTATGTGGAAGAAAAGCGACACTATCCGCCGGAAGGAAGCAAATTGAAGGTGGGCTTTGACTTGATGAAAGTTATAGAAGTCAACATACTGTCGAAGAAGATTTCTTTGAGTGGCAGTGAAGGAAGGATGTTGAGCATCCCCCAAAGTGCTGTCTTTTACAACGAGGAAACCAGTCGTTGGGAGATAACAAAGGAGTATGCAGACGAATTTTTGTCCAACTGAAGTAAAGCATTGTATTGACCGATTTTAGAGACTGTGATATGTTTTTACACCGTCGGCCCTGTGTTGCCGACATCATCTTTAATAAATGAACTACGTATTCAAGGTAATATGTTTGGAGGTATTACGTGATTAACAGGTCTGCTGAGAAAAGAGAGCGACAGAACCGCGTTCGAAGAATGAGGAACCGTGCTGCAAAGAGCACCATGCGCACCGCAATTAGGAAATTTGACGCCGCTGTGGTCGCCAATGACAAAGATACTGCCGCTTCTGCTCTTGCACTGAGCCTCAAGCTGCTTGATTCAACTGCAAGCAAGGGTATCATCCACAAGAACACTGCCAGCCGAAAGAAATCCAGATTGGCAGCCCGCTTCAACAAGCTGAACGAACCGGCCACAGTACAGGCATAATTTCAGCTCGTTGGATTGAGTACCGATGCTTATATCGGTGTATAGCGCATGCGCGAATATAGTGTTGAAGGAGTAACCATGGCAGGACCAAAGTTGACAAAAGCAGCCATAATCGAGAGTCTTCATGAGAAGCATGGACTGAATAGGGCCGATATCCACAAGATCATCGATGAGTTCTTCGAGGAAATTAAGGAAGGGCTGAAGAACGATCAGGTCATCGAACTCCGTGGCTTCGGGACCTTTGAAGTTCGTACCCGCAAAGGCAGGGAGAAAGCTCGCAACCCCAAGACCGGTGCCATCGTTGCCGTCGAGACACATGGGGTCGCCATTTTCCGTCCGGGCAAGGAACTCAAGGATTACGTTTGGGACCTACGTGACAACAAACCGGTGAACGACTAAGCCATCACGCCTCTGATGTAGGAGATACTCTCTTGGTTGATTTACACGCACGACGGAGCCTCAGAACGGTTTGTTCTGAGGTTCTTGTGTTACTAGTATCGGCATTTATCCATTCGATCGCCTTTCCCGGCCTTGTTTCAGCCAACGGTGTGGGATTCATTGCGTTCTTTTCCTTGATACCTGTGTTCCTCGTCATCCGTACCACAACATGGAAGCTGGTTCCTTTCTACGGTTTCTTTTACGGATTTGTATTCTACCTTTTCTTCAACTACTGGCTTAAAACCTTCCACCCTCTTGCCATCCTGATCGTGCCGATCATCAAGGGAGGGGAGATGCTGATGCTCTTCCCCGTCTTGAAGGCGGCACAGAAGTTGTTCAAGAAGTACGGGTATCTTGTTGAAGCGTTGGTGTACGTGGCTTACTCCTATCTCAGCCAGGATTGGTTCGCCGGGTATCCCTACGGTACGCTGGGTTCAGCCATCTACCGGTATCTCCCACTTATCCAAAGTTCTGAGATCTTTGGTATCTGGGGTGTGAACATGCTCATGGTCCTCCCTCAGACATTCCTTGCCTTCCATGGCTATGAGAAACTGAAAGACCGATCAATCTCGCTCAAGACCACAGTCCGAACCCATCGCCTGAGTGTCATCGCCTATCTTGTGTTGTTTGTGGCAAATCTCATCTTCGGCATAGTGAGCATCACGTTCTGGAATGGCCAGCAGCCAGAGAAGAGCTGGCGTGTGGCCACCATCCAGCACAGTGCAGATACTTGGAAGGGTGGGTATGCCACCTATAAGAACAACTTTAATATTCTGCGCAGAATGAGCCTTGAAGCGCTTGGTTCAGATCCAGACATCATACTCTGGTCGGAGACCGCCTTCGTTCCTTCGGTTGCCTGGCATGAGAACTATCCCTCAGACCCTGCCACCTCGGCATTGGTGGAAGAGTTTGTCGCCTTTGGCAAGTCCTTGCCCATTCCCTTGGTGACCGGCAACCCTGAAGGGGTCATCGACGATCCTTCCCTGCCTCCCTTGCTCTCAGATGGTTCTTGGAACCGAAAGGATTACAACACCGTCATCTTCTTCGAGGACGGGAAAATCAAGAATACCTATCGCAAGCAGCATCTGGTTCCCTTCACCGAACATTTCCCCTATGAAAAGCAGTTGCCATTGCTCTACAACATCCTGCTGGCCAACGACTACAACTGGTGGGAGAAGGGCCACGAGCCAGTGGTGTTCGAGACAGAGGAGGGGGTGAAATTCTCCACTCCGATCTGTTTTGAGGACGTGTTCGGGTATCTGAATGCCGGCTTTGTTGCCAGTGGTGCTGATGTAATTGTCAACATGACCAACGACGGCTGGTCGAAAGCAGTCTCTGCAGAAGTGCAACATCTTGCACTGGCTGTATTCCGCTCCATTGAAAACCGTCGGACCACGGTCAGAGGGACCAACAGCGGAATGACCTGTGTCATCGATGTCACCGGAAAGATTGTCGACCCCATGGAGCCCTTCAAGGTAGGCTGGCACATCTATGATGTTCCTGTCTTTACCTCAGAAGCGCACGGGTTTACCTTCTATACCCGTTATGTTGACTGGTTTGCCTTTTTGACCATCTATCTTTCCATCTTCCTTCTGGCAGGCTCATCCCTGTATCGTTTGTATCTGTTCTTCTCGAGGAGAAAGTAAACACCAACATGACCTACCTCAGCGCAGCACTTTTCATCATCGGGACGGAACTGACCCGCGGTGTCATCGCAGACAAGCATTGTCAGCTTCTGTCCAGCCAGCTCACCCAACTTGGGTATCGTGTCGACCGTATGGTCCTTGTTCCCGATGATGGCACCATCGCCGAGGTTCTTGAGGATTGCATCGCTCACTGTGACGTTGTCCTGCTTACGGGAGGCCTCGGTCCCACCAGCGACGATATGACCCGCTCGATTGTTGCCTCTCTTGCCAAAGTACCCCTCGTTCGTGATAAGCAGACCTTTGAGCTGCTCTACCAGAGAATCGGGGAACGTATCTGGGGCGCGAACGAACAACAGACCATGATACCCGAGGGCTTCGAGGCTATCCCCAACCCCTTTGGGACTGCGGCAGGCTTTCGCGGGTTCATTCCCTCTGGCAATCGTCATATTGCTTGTGTGGCAATGCCCGGTCCTCCCCGGGAGATGGACCCTATGTTCTTCGACGAGGTACTTCCTTGGTTGGCCCAGCTCATCGGCCATGATGACTTCTCCCGTAGTGAGTATTCCACGTTCTTGATTCCCGAAGCAAAGCTCGAGGAGTTGTGCAAGTCCGTCACCTTCAACGGCCTTACTTGGGGGACACGCTTCCAGGATCTGAAAATCAGCCTCTACCTCAATGGAGGAGATAGTGAGGAGCGTACGGTTATGGCAGACCACCTCAGATCTCTTGTGGGGCCTTCGTTGGTGATAGATGGTGATGTAATGCCTTCGGATTTGCTGACCGACCTGCTGCTAGAGCGCAATGAGACGATCAGTTGTGCAGAGAGTTGCACTTCAGGTTTCATCGCAAAGCTGCTTACCGATAAACGTGGCAGTTCCGCTTGGTTCTATGGCGGGGTGGTAACCTATGCAAATGAGGCAAAACGGGAGTTCCTCGGCGTGTCTGAACTGACCTTGGATACCCATGGAGCTGTCAGCGAGGCTTGTGTACGGGAGATGGCAAAGGGAGTGCTCGACCGTTCGAAAACTGATTGGTCTATTGCAGTCAGTGGAATTGCCGGCCCTGATGGAGGCAGCAAGGAAAAACCAATTGGTACTGTCTGGTTTGGCTTTGCTGGAAAGAATAGGCCAACTGAGGCTGTGTGTGTCCATCTCAGTACATGGGGGAGGGAATCTGTACGCAGGAAAGCCTCTGTAGTGGCACTTATTCTCGCCAGCCGTTACATCAAAGGAGATTGCTTGCTTGACACTGTCGACAAGTGGCAATATATTTAGATTACCAACCGCGGAAATCCTACAAACGAATCGCTATTTCATTTCCGCATATGCAAACATCCTGTATTACCGTTTAGGAGCCGGGCCTCTGGTGCACTTCTTTTTGTAGTGTAGTGCCCAATAAAACCTGTTCCGCTGGAGTTTATCCTATGTCTTCCGAAGAATTAATCCAATCTGAAGCTGAACTGTCACTACCTTCTGAGCCTGAAAGTGCAAAGAAACCGGTACGGCGCATCACCAGAAAAAAGAGTCCTGTTGCAACCAAAGCTTCAGAAACCGAAACCCAAGCACGCGAAGCTGAGCCTCAGGTTCACGAAGCTGTCACTGAACAGCAGGAAGATTCCGAGCAGAAAAAACGCAGAGGCCGCCCCAAGAAAGGAACCACTGCAAAACGCACAGAGAGTGAAGCAGCCAGCTCCGAGCAACCTCAACTGGATCTTTCGGTTGAAGAGAAGCCTGTGGTTGAGAAGCGTGAAGCGCATCCAGAGCCCACTGATTCCTCCCAGAGAAATCGCGACAACGACCAGCAACCGCCAAGAAACCAGAACCAGTTTCGCAAGAACCCCCAATTCAACAACCGCAACAACCGTAACAACCAACCCAATCGTGGCCATGCCAAGAGCTCTTTCCAGAAAAGCCAGAGCTTCGGGTCAAACCGTCCCATGCGCCAAAACCAGGTGGAAGACACCTCCCTTGATCTGAATATCGAGGAGCACCCTGAGGCTCCAGTTCTCCAGCTTGAGCACTATACCAATCTTTCCATCGACGAATTGAGGAAAGTAGGCATCGAGCGCGGTATGCAAGCCGATACGATCCTTGATCTGCGTAAGCAGGAAATCGTTGCAGAGATCTTGCGAATACACACCACAGCCGGTGGGGTCATCGTAGGAACGGGTACGTTGGAAATCCTTCCGGACGGATTCGGATTCCTTCGTTCCCCCTTCAACAGTTATCTCTCAGGTCTTGAGGACGTCTATGTCTCTCCTGCCCAAATCAAGAGTCTCTATCTGAAAACAGGTGATGTCGTCTATGGACAGATCAGGACTCCGCGGGAGAATGAACGGTTCTTTGCCATCCTCAAGATCCTGAAGGTAAACGGGGACGAGCCCATTGTGGCAAAGATGCGGGTACCGTTTGACAGCCTTACCCCGCTTTTCCCCGATCAGAGACTTCGCCTGGAAACACTCGAAGAGGATATGTCTGCCCGTATCATCGACATGTTCTGTCCGATCGGAAAGGGTCAGCGATCGTTGATCGTCGCCCCTCCCCGTACTGGTAAGACGGTACTTTTGCAGAAAATTGCAAATTCGATCAGTACCAACCACCCTGAAGTGGTGTTGATGGTGCTTCTTGTCGACGAGCGTCCTGAGGAAGTGACGGACATGCGTAGGCATGTAAACGGGGAGGTTATTGCTTCTACCTTTGATGAGCAGGCAAGTCGTCACGTACAGGTAGCAGAGATGGTCATAGAAAAGGCTAAGCGCCTGGTTGAGCACAAGAAGGATGTTGTCATCCTGCTGGACTCCATCACCCGTCTTGCCCGCGCATATAACCAAACGGTCCCCGCCAGCGGAAAAATTCTCAGTGGTGGTGTTGACTCCAACGCACTGCACAAGCCCAAGCGCTTCTTTGGTGCTGCCCGAAACATTGAATTTGGAGGAAGTCTTACCATCATTGCAACTGGTCTGATTGAGACTGGATCGAGGATGGACGAGGTTATCTTTGAAGAGTTCAAGGGAACCGGAAACAACGAAATCATTCTCGACCGCAGACTTGCAGACAAGCGTCTCTGGCCCGCAATCAATATCAAGAAGAGCGGAACCCGGCGTGAGGATCTGTTGCTGCCCCCTGATGAAGCTGCTCGTATCTGGCTCACCCGTAATGCAGTCAATGATATGGACGACCAAGAGATGACTCCATTCCTCATTGACAAAATTCGGAAGACAAAGGATAATGAGGCGTTCTTGCGTTCGATCAATACCGGTATTCCTTCGGGCTCTGCGGCATACTAGGACCAAGTGAAGTACAGAAGTTTTTCTGCTGCGTACAGCCAGCAGAACACATATTCTCGGAGGAACTGAAATGAAAGACGGAATACACCCCCGCTATGAACTGATTGAAGTCCGCTGCTCCTGTGGCAACGTGATCAAGACCAAGACCACTGCAAAGAGTCTCGAGCTCGACATTTGCTCTGCTTGTCACCCCTTCTTCACTGGAACCCAGAAGATGGTCGATACCGCCGGACGTATCGAGCGCTTCAAGAAGCGATACGGTTTGGAAAAATAATGAGCTTGCAAAAACCACCAGCGATGGTGGTTTTTTTATAAGGCTTTCAAACCTTCTGATGTGCATCTATCGATTCTGTGGGAAGATGCGTCGTTGCTGAACTCTACAAAAAAAGGTTTTTTGTTGCATTATGCCGACAAGTATCCTAGAATTGACCCATAAAAATTAGGTTGGGGCATGGATAACGTTATCAAACAACACAGCAAGGAGTACGGCGAGACTCCGCTGGTCATAGCACAGGTGCCGGGTACTTGCACCTTGCTGGGCAGTTATGCAGACGCGTGCAAAGGGTGGTCCCTTGTTGGATCTGACTCTTCTGCGCTCTATGTTGCTGTGTCCTACCGTGATGATCAATTGGTTCGGCTTACCAATGCCACCTTGAATGATCGAAAACGCTTCTCTCTCGGTAATATCAAGTTCCGGAAGGAAGATCGTTGGGGCAACTATATCAAAGGCGTCGTTGCCATCCTTGCCAATGAGGGAGTTTCGTTTACCGGCTTGAACATCACGGTTGAGGGCAGCCTCTTGTATGGTGACAACCAGATGGTAAGCACTGCCTGCAGTCTTGGCACCTGTCTCGCCCTTGATGCCCTGCTTGGATTGAATATGAGTCTCACCAGCCAGATCAGGATCTCCTATCAGGCGTGTACTTCCTTCAACAACGAGCTGTGCAAGATCAGTGATCTGCTTACCATGCTCAATACCCAGAAGGGCAAGGTGCTTTTCTTTGATCTGCAGCATGTCACCTACAAGGAATTGGGCTTTCCGTTCACTGATGCCAACGAAGAGCATGTGGCCATTGTTGTAGACAGCAAGATCAGCCCGAATGCCATGCGTGAGGAGATTGCCAGCAAGCGAAGGGCCATCGAACGAGCCTTTGCCAAACTCAAAGAGTTGAAGAGCGGTGGCTTTTTGCGTGATTTCCCTGAAAATGAACTGACTGCCAGAGTTGTGCCTCTCGATGAGGAAGCACGCCATATCTGTGAGTATGTGCTGATGGAGTCCCACTTGGCCAATGATGCAGCATCCTTGCTGAATGCAAAGGATGCACTGCTCTACGGGAAGTTGATGAACCGCGTGCAGGCAGGGCTCAGAGACCTCTTGGAGGTCACCTGCCCCGAAGTTGACTGGCTTACCAAGCGAGCTTCAGAGCTCAACGGGTGTCTGGGGTCGGTCCAGATCTCAAATGGGTTCAGCGGCAATATCATGGTCCTCTTGAGTAAACAGGCGCTTCCAAGTTATATTAGCCGTCTGGAGGATTATGAACACATCTTTGGTTTTCACCCCCGCTGGTATACTTACGAGGGGAGTGATGCTGCCAGGGTAGTGTTTCCTGAACATAGATGAACATACTGCTGACCAACGATGATGGATACCAAAGCGAAGGGCTGAGAACGCTCTCTGAAGCATTGGTGCGTGCAGGTCATGCAATATGGATCTGTGCCCCCACTTCTGAGCGAAGCGCCAGCAGCCACTCCATGACCTTGCGTGGAGAGATCATCATCACCGAGTATGGGAAGAACCGTTACCATTGCAACGGCACACCGGCGGACTGCATCCTCTACGCCTCCAAGGGAAAGATCTTCAATACGCTTCCCGATTTGGTCATCAGTGGTATCAACCATGGATACAACATCTCCACCGATATTCTCTACTCAGGTACGGTGGGAGCAGCACGGGAAGCTGCGTTGACGGGCATGCGATCCATGGCCGTCAGTTGTACCCGCGGCAGCGACGGAACCTTTCCGTTCGAACGCAGCGCCGCCTTTGTCATCGACCATCTGGACGAATTCTATCCCTTGACCAGCAGTGAGTGCATCATCAACATCAATGTTCCCGGGGACGGGAATGGACAATGGAAAAGTGCACAATTGAGCTATTTGGACTATCATGATGCGGTAGAGACGAAGCGAGAGGAACAAACTCGGTTTTATGACACCTCCTCAGTACGCTTTGGTACCTCGGTTGTTCTTGCCCTCAAAGGGGGAGTCTCTCCAGTACAGCGATGCAACACCCAGGATACCGATTTCCAGGCCGTCCGTGATGGATATGTCAGTGTAACCGCTCTTTCCATACTACCTCCAGTCCATGCTTCCGTGCAGGCCCGTTTGCAGGAGCTGAGCCAGGAGGCTTATCGTGGGTAAGTGCTGGGAAGAGAAGTGTACCAAGTGTGGTCTGTGTTGTCATGAGAAAGCCGTCTACGGCAAGAAACTGGTGATAGACCTCGACTCTTGGTGCGAGTTCTTCGATCCCAAAACAAAACAGTGCACAGTCTATGCCGAGCGTTTCACCCGCTGTGAACGCTGTAAGAAAATGACCTATCTCAAGGCGATGTTCGCTTCGTATCTTCCTGAAAGTTGCGGCTACGTCGCTTGGGCCAGAAGTCACCACTTGCGTTTTGCCAAACGGCGTATTCTTCAATTCATCCATAGCAAGAACTGTCCCCAAGAGGACTCAGACGACCACCTGTACAAAGCATTCCAGGCATAATCGGTACGTGGCTTGACCTTTGGGGCCCCGTATAACTATGGTTGTCTATGAGGTGTATCTATGGAACAGCACATTATTTATTTGGATAACAATGCGACTACTCCGATGCATGAAGATGTCATCGAAGCGGTCCATGAAGCACATATCCTGTACGGAAACGCTTCCAGCATGCATGGCCTTGGCCGTGCATCCGCCCAGGCCATTGAACAGAGCAGGCAAGCGATTGCCTCCCTGATCGACTGCTCTGCGAAAGAGGTGGTTTTCACCAGTGGGGCAAGCGAAGCGAACAACACAGTTTTTTCCATCATCAGGGAGCAAATCGACCTCGGTTCGAAGCGCAATCGCATCATCACCACTACGATCGAGCACCCATCCATCATTGAGACGGTCAAGTATCTCAAGAGTAGAGGGTACAAGATCGACGAGTGTCCTGTGGACAGTACCGGAAGAGTCGACCTCGCCACATTCAAGCGTTTGCTTGGCGAAGACGTTGCTCTGGTGTCGGTCATGACCGGGAACAATGAGATTGGGACGATCCAACCCATTGAAGAGATCACTGAACTCTCTCACGCCGTCGGAGCCTTGGTGCACACCGATGCCACCCAGGCCATCGGCAAGATTGAGGTCTCGATGCGTAAGATGGGTGTCGACTATCTGAGCCTTTCCGGACATAAGTTCTATGGGCCGAAAGGCATTGGGGTCCTGGCAGTGAAGACCAAGGCCCCGTTCACCCCCCTTGTCCATGGCGGGCATCAGGAGGGTGGCAGAAGAGCTGGTACCTACAATACGGCTAGCATCGTGGGTATCGGGGTAGCCGCAAAACTGGCCAAGGCAGACCTGCAAGCAGAGCATGACAGGCTTTGGTCACTGAGGGAGATGCTGCGCAAGGGAATTGAGGAGCGTATCCCCAACGTTGTGGTGAACGGCAACCAGCAACACTGTCTGCCGGGAACCCTGGATGTCTCCTTCCCCCATGCGGAAGGCGAGTCCATCTTGCTCTATCTTGATATGGAAGGAATCATGGTTTCCACCGGGAGCGCTTGTGCCAGTGGGTCGCTTGAACCCAGCTATGTGCTTCTCGCCTCCGGGGTGGATATTGAGCTGGCGCACGGCTCCATTCGCTTCAGCTTCGGCAGGTACAATACCGCCGACGATGTTGCCTATGTTTTGGAGAAACTGCCGCCGATCATCAAGCGCTTAAGGGAGATGTCAACAAGATGACAAACTTTATGAGTCAATGGGTCTACACTCCAGTGGTGAAGGACCATTTTATGAATCCCAGGAATACCTGGAAAGAGGGTGAGGATTTTCAGGCTGATGGAGTCGGCGATGTCGGTTCCTTGGCTTGTGGCGACCAGATGCAGATCATGATTCAGGTCAAGGATGACAAGATTGCAGATCTGAGATGGCTGACCTATGGTTGTGCATCAGCAATTGCGAGTACATCCATGATGAGCGAGATGGCGATTGGGTTGACGCTCAAAGAGGCGTACAACCTGACCCCTGCCATGATCACTGACGCTCTTGGGGGGCTTCCTGAGCACAAGTTCCACTGTTCGGTACTCGGTGACAAGGCCCTCAGGGCAGCCATCGATGACTATCTGGAGAAACAAGGGAGGGATAATCCCTTCAAGAAACATGTGGCGAAGGTCATCTGTGAGTGCAAGAGTGTTACCGACGTCCAGATTGAAGACCTGGTGAAGTCCGGTCAGGCGAAAACACTGGATCAGTTGCAGGAGATCACCGAATACGGTACGGTCTGCGGCAAGTGCAAGGAAGCGGTCAGCGACCTCTTCGACGAGTTCAAGCACATCTACAATGTCTGATGCAAAGAGAGGCGGCCGAATGGCCGCCTTCCTCTTATGATGCAAATCCCAACAAGGCAAGATGCTTTCCTATATGCTTTTCCAGCAGCTGGGCGTACAGCCTCTCCTCTTTTGCCAGCAAGGTGAAGAACGCATCCTTGAATAGCGTATTTCCATCACCGTCCGTATCCTCCAGAAGGAACCCATAGGTAATGTGCAGCAACTGCCTGGCATTATCATCATCAAGATAGTGCACAAGGTCGGCACCCTCAGTCTCCTTGAGAGCCTTTATGGCAGATACATCAGTGGTGACATGGTAGAAAGCACGAGCATCAGAGAATCGGGAGAGAGCATGCTGGTGCATCTTTCTGTAGAGCGATGGATCTTTCAGGGCGACCAAGCGCATTGCTTCCAGCCAGTTCGTTCCTGCTGTTTTGACGTGGAAGCTTCCCTTGATACACTTCTTCAGGATCGGGAAGATGGAGAACTTGTCACTGCCTGAGTGCACACTCAGCCGGTAGCCGAACTGATCGGCTATGCCCACATGGGCAAGCAGGTCATGCTCAAACGACTCCAGATCTCCCCGGTAGTCGATGCCTTTCTGGAACTCGCCGATGAAGCGAGGGGCCAAAGTGGAGACTGCAACCTTGCGTCGTTTCAGCTCCAGAGCGATGAAAAGATGGCTCTTTGCATCGGTTGGGGTGTCTGTCTCATCAATGGAGACCTCGAAATCGAGTGGTCTGATCGGAGTGGCTATGAACTGCTCATAGATGGATTGGATGAAATCCAAGGCACGGTGATAGATGAGAATATCTCGCTTCAGATGTTCTGCATCGAGGGTGTAGGTTTGGTCTGCAATGGTGTATACCTGCTCAAGATACTTGGCTTCATAGCTTAGGCGAAGCTGTGCATCCACCTGAGCATACTTTGCATCCACATCCTGTGAATTCATGGTGAAAATGGTGTTGTCAATCAGATCGGAACTGTCCAAGGTGATCATGGTCACTCCGGCCTGCAATGCCTTCTCAATATCCTCTCTTTTCTTCAAGTGGTCCCCGTCAGCACCATAGCCGCTTGTGTATCCCTCCTGGAAAACGGCATACGCTGCCTTGTCGATGACATCTTCAAAGGTTCTTCCTGTCAGCGTGAGTTCACGCACACTCTGTTGGGCAAAGATGGGAAAGACTTCTGTTGTGCGTAGGGCTTGGATGTGCCCACTTGTAGCCTCCCCAAGCCTATCACCTAGTCCGATCGATGGTCTCTTGGATATATTTGCATGAGGTTTTGTGTAGGGAAGGTACGAATTAAGCACCAGCCGGTTTGCATGGTTTGCAGGACAAATCTTGCATGAGCCTTCTGTTGTCCCTTGCAGTTCATCAAACACCGGCCCGCTTCCTTTGGCAACAAGATACTTCTCCCTTCCGGTCCTGACCAAGACCAGGGTGCACTCACCAAGGCTGGTCAGCGATTGTTCGTAGATGGTCACGCTTTTGCCAAGTCGCTTCTCAAGGTTTTCAGCCACTATGAGTTTTTCTTCGTAGAGTTCCATGATGGTCTCTCCTTTATTCAGATGACGTCGAATTCACTGCCGCCGATGAACTCCCTGAGCAGGGAATCATAAGGGACAAGTGTATCGGGGATGGGATTCACATGCTCGAGGAATCGCAACAGTCGTCGGGCCGTCTCATAGGCAGGCCCTGCTGCAGGTTTTACCATCTTCAACAAGGGTTGTGCGTAGGTTGTCAGCACTCCCAGCTCGTAGTCGAGGGCGCTGTTGATCATGACATTTGCATTGTTCTGGAAGGGGAAGATGTAGCGGTCCTCTCCCCTCTGCACAGATGGCCACATGTTTAAGGTGGTCTCCGCATTCGTGCCACGAGTGCGGTTGTCCCGGATCATGCGCCGGATAATGCGATTGTCGGTTGTGCTGATGCGGTTGTGGTCATCAAGATTGAGCTGGGTGAGAGCGGAGATGTAGACCCTGAAAAGCAGGTCCTTGTCCAGTGAGGCGGTAAGCTCAGGATTCATCCCATGGATACCCTCGATGATGAGAATCGTGCGCTTATCCAGTTGTACCGGATTCTTCTCGTAGGTGCGTGTTGCACTCTTGAAGTCAAAACGGGGGAGTTGGACCGGATCGCCTGCGAAAAGGCGGGAGAGATCCTCCTGGAACTTGGGTACATCCAGGGCTTCCAGCGCTTCCAGATCAGGTTTGTTGAACTCATCCTTCGGGGCTTGGCTCGGAGGCAGGTAGTAGTTATCCAGCGAAATCTTGATTGTTTTCTTGCCCAAGACCTGCAGCTGCAACCCCAGTTTATGGGCGAACGTGGTTTTTCCCGATGAAGAGGGGCCTGCCACCAGTACAGCCTTCACACTGCTGTGCAGGTTGATCTGGTCGGCAATGCTGGCAATTTTCTTCTGTTGCAGTGCCTCGGCAAGGCGGATGAAGGATTCGACGGTATTCTGGTTTCCCATCTGGTTCAGCTGACCCAAGCTTTGGATGTTGAGAATGCTTCCCCAAGCCTTGTACTCCTTGAAGATGGAAAAGAGCAGGGGATTGTCGACGAACGGGTCGAGTCCCTTGATGTTGTGTGAGCGCGGGTAGCGAAGCAGCATGCCCCGGTCCTGGTAGGGTTTGAGCTCCCACACCTTCATCAGGCCGGTTTCTGAGAGAAGCGGCTCGTACGAGATATCAAGATAGCCCTGCAGGCGATAGAGATTCACCTTCGGTTCGTTGCGGGTGGAAAGCAGGGCAGCGGTCTGGTCGAAATGGTTCTGCTCAAAGTAGGAGAGGGCACTCTGATAGGGCAGGGTGACTTCCTCGATGCTATGATTCTGGTCTACCAAGCTCCTCATCGTGGTTTCGATTGCTTCGATATCGGTGCGGTTGAGGGTGAGATCATCGTCGAAGCTGAAGTAGTAGCCGTCTCCGAGTGAGTGTCCGATGACCAATCGCCTCTGAGGATAGAGCATTGAGACAGCAGCGCAGAGCAGGTAGCAGATTGAGTGGCGGTACATACGCTTTCCCATATCGGAAAAGAGGCGTATGGGTTCAAGCGTGCAGTCTGCGACCAGAGCACGGCTGCAGGAGTGCAGTTCATGGTTTACCAGTGCCCCTACATAGGGGTTGTCTTCATAGGCAGCAGTCTGGCAGGATTCGACCAGGTGGGTTGCAAGCAAGACATCCTCGACAGTCGATCCAATGGCTAGGGAGAGTTGTTGTTCCTTGATGGTTACCTTGATCTGTTTCATATTCCAATCATACTAGAGCGGCTTTGTCCGAACAAGGGGAAAGCGTTTTTCATCCGAATGTGCTATACTACTGTTTTCCCAAAGATAGATTGACAGCAGGTTTGGAGGTAGCTACCTTTTGTATATGAAAAAGAAGCGTGCACTGGCGTATCCTTATCGCCATCGTTCGATATTGCATATAGATATTGGCTCAGAGACATATTCGCAGCTCCCTTTGGAAGAAGGTGAGGGAAAGGCGTTGCTCGGTGGGCGTCTGCTTGCTCTCACGCTCTGGGAGCGGTTCGCCCAATTCGATCAGCTGCACGAGAAATCGTATGAGAGCGGCAATCCTGTTGTCTTTGCTCCGGGCTCCGGGGTCGACACCCCCCTCAGTTGCTGTACTTCCTACACGGTGGTCACCAAGAGTCCGCTGACGGGCCAACTTTCGATCACCAGTGCCTCCTCTTCCCTTGCCCAAGCAATTGTCGACTGCGGCTATAGCGCCTTGGTCATCACCGGACGGGCCCGACGGCTCTCCCGGTTCTCCATTTCCGATGGGAAGGTGGAGTTCGCCAGTTCAGAAGAGTTTCACGATATGCTCACCACTGAAGTTGCAAAGCGTTCGGGCGCTTCCCATGTGGTGGCGATCGGGCCGGCAGGAGAACACCTGGTGAGCCATGCATCCCTGTATGCAAATGGGCAAAACATAACCCGTGGCGGGGTGGGACTGGTTTTTGGAATGAAGAACATCAAGTTCTTCACCCTCCATCCTCACCTGCATGGTAGGGAGTCGTATGACTCCGAACGGATGGGTAAGCTCTCAGCCTCGCTTCTTCGAGAGATGAACAGCACGAAAATCGGGAGAACCGTTGCCGAACAGGGCTCCATCGCCTTGCTTCAGAAGGCTAATCATCATGGATGGGCTGCCATTGACACCTACTCGATGCGAATTGATGGTCGTCTTTGGGGCCTCTGTCCCCGATCGAGTGAGCAACTGAGCGAGGCGAAGGTTCCCACCTGCCCGGTGTGTACCGAAAAGAGCAACTTTGAACTTGAAAGTGCGATGGCCCTCGGCTCGAACCTTGAGTTGTTTGACAGCAGAAGCGTACAACAGCTGGTGACCCGATGCCTTGAGAACGGCCTCGATCCGGTGAGTGTCGGTTCTGTGCTTGCATGGGCAAGAAAATGCCGTCAGGATGGGCTATTGGTCTTCCTTCCCGATATGCAGCGTTCATCGGCAATGCTCTACTTACGCTTGCTCGATGCCATGGCGTTTGGCCGAGGCACTGGTGAGCAGCTTGGCAAGAGTCTTGCTGAGCTGGTTTCTCTGTATGGAGGCTCTGATTACGCGTTCATGGTACAGAAGCTTCCCTTGCCGCCCTACGACTATCGAGCCTTGCCGGTGCAAGCGAGCCTTGCTGCCATCGGTGATGATACGCTGGTATTGGGAGAGCTTCTGTGGGGCAACCGCCATAGGCGTGGCAACGAGCGAAGGCTTGCCTCTTGGGCACTCTTTGCACAGACCCTCGGCTATGCCATGGAAGGAGTGGGGCTCTGCCCATGGGTTGCCATATCCCACTTTGCCCACCCTCTCCTGCACTTTCCTGCATTCAAGCGCACAAAGAAAGCCTTTGCCCAGCTTGCTGAGCTGGCATCCTTGGCTGAGGGGTATGAGATAGACAGTTCGTGGATGGTGAGTTATGCACGCACCTGCCTGAGAAAACAGCGCGAACTGAACAGTCGTCTCCGTGGTAAGAGCGGTCCGTATGGGGAACTTCCCGATCAGCTGTTGGTGAACGGGAAAAGCAATTTCCGCTCTGCCCAGGTAGTCCCTCTGGCACGCTTGCTGGATGCCTATTGGTCGATTTCGTCGAAAAAGTCGTACTGGAGAGAAGGCAAGTAGCGATCATCATCAAAGGCTCGTATCGATACTCCCTCTGCATCCATGATGGCATAACTGGGCCCCAAGCTTGTTCTGGGGTAGGTAGGTGAGCCTGGGTTGATCGTCAGGATCCCTTCTGCATTCATCTGCACTTTTGGCACGTGGGTATGTCCGCAGAGGAAGATATCCCCTTTCTTGAGGTCAAGCCCGTAGGGTGAGGGAAATCGATCCCCATGGGTCATCACCAGCTCTCTCCCTTTCCAGACAGTTCTCCACACTAGGGGCGGCAAGCTCAACGAGGCATTGGAGAATTCGTAGGAGCTGTCACAGTTTCCTCGTACCGAGTGTACGGGGATTTCCTGTCGAAGCAGGGCCGAGAAGAGGGGATTTTCGGGAGGGCAGAGGTCGCCTGCGATCAGGATGGCATCTGCCTTGAACGCTCGAGCTTTTTCAAGCACCCGTTCGAGAACACGAACTGAGCCATGGATATCGCTGGTAATCAGGTAGGTTGGAGTCACAGCCGAGAATCTCCTCTATAATTTTCCATTTGATGGAAGTATGGTTCTTGTGATGTGCACACATTGTTGCTATTATGATACGGGAATTATATAAAAATATACAATACGGGGGGGAGCCTATGTCATCCATCAGGGAGCTCAGCTGCAGCGATGGGAAATCTGTGTGGTATCGCGTCTGGATTCCTTCGAATACCCAGGTGGAGGCGGTGCTTCTCATCCTGCATGGTATGGCCGAGCATAGTCTTCGCTATGAGCGTTTTGCATCATATCTCAACGCAAAGGGAATTGCGGTGTATGCACCCGACCATCGGGGGCATGGAGAGACTGCTGTTCGCAGTTCTGAGACCTTGGGATGGTTTGCCGAACGTGAGGGCTGGCAGCGAGTGGTCGATGATGCTTATGAGCTGACCAATGTCATCCTCTCCGATTTCCCCAAAAAACCTCTCTTCCTGCTTGGTCACAGCATGGGATCTTTCCTTGCCCGTACTCTCATGGTACAGCACTCCGATCTCTTTGATGGGGTGGTCATCATGGGCAGTGGCCCGAGTCAGGGTCTACTGGGGAAAGTGGGAAAACTGCTGGCAAGAAACCATGTTTCCAAATATGGGTCCAAACACCCCGATTCGCTGCTGGACAAGATGAGCTTCGGCTCCTTCAACAAGAAGATACCCAAGCCGCTGACTCCTTTCGACTGGCTCAGTCGCGACAAGGAACAGGTGGCTCGCTATATTGAGGATCCTCTCTGCGGCTTTGTCTGTACCTCCAAATTTTTCGATGACCTCTTGGACGGGGTGGAAACAGCCAATGATCGCGTTCGCGCAAGAAAGCTTCCCAGCGATCTCTCCCTTCTGGTAATCAGTGGAGAGAAAGATCCCGTAGGAGGCTATGGCAAAGGCGTGCGGAAGGTCTATGAACTCTATCGGGAGAGCAATATCAACGACCTTACCTTCTATTTGGTTCCTGAGGCACGGCATGAGCTGCTGCAAGAGACCAACAGGCTGTCCACCAAGGAGTACCTCTACTCCTGGATGCGCCAAAGGATCTAGGGATGTCGTTCAGGTCGGTGATACAGCAAAATCTCAAACGTCTGGGGCTTTTCTATGCTACGGTTTTCCGGCAGGCGATGAAGGACAACATTCTCAACTCTGCCTCTGGCCTTGTCTACTCGACCCTGCTGGCCATTGTTCCGGCTCTCACCTTCATCTTCACCTTTTTCAACGCTCTGGGTGTCCTTGAGCCTTTGATAGCCTTCCTCTCCGAGTGGCTTACTGAGCTTGCAGGAGAGCGTGCGGGAGGCGAATTGATGGTGTTGCTCACCCGCTACACCCGAAATGCAACCAGTCTTGGGGTGGTGGGCCTGATCTCCTTCCTGGTCACCATGGTGCTTCTGATCAACAAGGTCTGGACGGTGATTAATCACATTTATCGCTCATCCAGGTCGAGAAATCCCTTGAGACGCTTTGCCGGCTATATCACCTTCCTCATCGTGGCTAGCTTGCTGTTGGCTGCGTATGTAAGCGTACAGTCGGTTCTTACCAGCTGGTATCTGAACCTGCTCGGGGTGAGCATGGGGCGCTGGTCGGCGGCCCTGCAGTCCTTCGCCCCCGCAATCATTGTTGCCTTGGTGCTGTTTTTGCTCATCTACTTTGTCCCCAACACCAAGGTACGCTTCAATGCAGCCTTTCTTGGCAGCCTCTCGGGGGTGGTGGTCATCACCATTTTCAGCAAGTTCACGACTCTGCTTACCAATCAGGCTACCAACTTTTCTGTCATTTACGGTTCCTTTGCTGCAGTCTTCCTGTTTCTCTTTTTCTGCTATGTGTTTTGGGCAACGGTCTTCTTCAGCGTCGAGCTTGCCTATGTCCACCAGTTCCGACCCGATGCGGCAAGCTTTCGCGGCTTGCCCCAAAGTCCCGCCTTGCAGCTCTCTGAAGGCACGAACATCATGATGCTCATCGGAAGTAACTTTCGTGAAGGGCGGGGTGCCACTTCCACCAAAGAGATGCTTGACCGGCTTGCCATTCCGTTCAATCGTCTGCAAGGCTTTCTTGACCTGCTTACGCAACTGAACTTCATCACCACTACCAACAGCAGCAGAACCAGCTTCATTCCCAAACAACCCTTGGAAAGCCTCAGAATGCAGGACCTGGTAATGGGTCTGTACGGCCTTGCGAATATTGATGAAGTGGAGCATGATACGGCAGGGGAGGCGGTGGCCCAGCAGGTGCAGGACCACGGTATCGCCTCATTGGGGAATCTTACCCTAGAAAACCTGCTGCAGCGCATCTAACCCAAGGCAACATCCAGGATCATCATGGTTGCAAATCCGAGCATTGTGCCGAACGTTGCATAGTGGATTCCCTTGTGATCCCCTTTCTCTGCCTGCGACTCAGGTATCAACTCCTCGACCACCACATAGATCATGGCTCCTGCAGCGAAGGAGAGGGCATACGGAAGGATGGGTTGCATTTGGGTGACCAGCAGTGCTCCAAGCACCCCTCCTATGGGTTCCACGATGCCGGAAGCCTGGCCATAAAAGAAGGCTTTGCGCCGACTCAGGTTCTCTCTGCGCAGTGGGATGGAGACTGCAGCTCCCTCGGGAAGATTTTGCAGTCCGATGCCGATGGCAACCACGAGAGCTGCCATCATGCCCTGTCCGGTGACGGCAGCAGATCCTATCGCCACACCTACCGCCAGACCCTCAGGGAAGTTGTGCAACGTGATCGAGAGTACCAGAAGAATGGATCTTCTCAAGTGAGTTGGAATGCCCTCCTCATCCCCCTCTTTGGATCCGATGTGCGCATGGGGCAGCAAGTGGTCGCTCAGCCAGAGAAAACCTCCTCCGAGCAAGAACCCTATCGAGGCTACGATGTAGGCAGGAATCCTGCCTCCCTCTGCTATCTCGATGGCAGGAGCAAGCAGCGACCAGAAGGAAGCAGCAATCATGACACCGCTGGCAAAACCGAGCATACTGTTCATGACATGCGCCTTGATCGTCTTGAAGAAGAACACGAGTGAGGCCCCCAGAGCGGTCATCGCCCAGGTTCCCATGGTGGCAAGGAATGCCAGAAGCACCGGATTGTTACTCATACCGTTACGATACGAGCCAACCTTCCATCGGTCAAGAGGAAAACCGCTTGCCTTGCACTGCAGACAAAGGCTACTCTGGTGGTGGAGGATCCTATGGTGTTAGACCCCTTGAAACAACAAGTAATCGACCCTCTCATCTGGCACTCCTTTCCCGATGAGCGTGACGGCGTCCTTGCCGATGAGATATGGAAGTGTGGAGACCTCGTCTGCACACTCTTGAAAGACCCTGCATGCAAGAGTGGGGAGGATTTGGTGCGCATTCCTTACTCGATGGTGGTCCAGCGCAAGCGCAAGACCATTCTGGTAGTCAGTCTTGAGCAGGAGGATCTTCGCTCCCTCTCCTACAAACTCGGCTGCTCGCTCAGGGAGTTGCAGGATGAGTATCAGACCAAGGGGTACTTCTCGGAGAACAGGGCGTATCTCTACACAGCCTTGGAACGAGAAGATCTGGGCCTCTATGACGGAGACATGGATTTGCAGAGTATCAGGATCTTTTTCCTGGAGACCATCTGCGACACCTTTGATATCCTCAGTGAGCCGGTTCAGATCAAAGTGTAAAGACAAAGCTCCCTGAAAAACTTACCGAGGATGAGGGGCCTGAAGGTTCCCGATAAGGAACCATGAGGCCCTTTCCTCCCTCCTTGATCGCCATGGGGGCATAGAGGGTGGAGGCCTCTTGTCTGGGGACCAGCGTCGATACTCCGGCAACAGGAGCAGGGGCTATCTTCGCTTTGAGTACGACTCCCTCGATTTCCAGCAGTACCCACTGCCCATAGGTGTACCCCGCCTCAAGCAGTTCAGCTTCACTGAGGGAGATGGTCAACATTTCAGTCACCGGCTTTCCCTCCACCTCGAGGGAGAGGGGTTTTGCCCGTTGGGTAGTGGTGCAGGATGCCAGCAGCAATAGGCTTGCAAGTATGGTCGCGATATATATGTTTCTCATTCATTCCTCCTCAATCAGGGTGAAGAAGCTCTTCTGGTACTCCAAAAGGCCTTCACTGCGCATCTTGCTCAGTTCACTGGACATGGCACTTCGTTCTACACACAGATAGTCTGCCAATTGCTGGCGATCGAATGGGATGGAGAAACTCCTCGACCCTCGTTTCTGTGCCTCCGCAGAGAGATAGGAGAGCAATTTCTCCCGGGTGCTTCGCTTGGTGATATGATTCATTTTCTTCATGAGCTCCAGATTCTTGTAAGAGAGCAGGCGAACCATGTTCTCGATGAGAGCATGGTGGAAGCTGCACCCTTTGGAGCAGGAGGTGATCACCTGATGGATATTCAAGAACAAAATGGTGGTAGGCTCGCAGGTGATGACCGAAACCTCACTCATCTGTTGGGTGCAGGCGAGCGTCTCGGCAAAGCTGTCAGCAACCCCGAGATTGGAAACTACGGTCCTGTTGCCCCAGAAATCATGGCGCTCGATGTTCACCGAACCGCTGAGCACAATGCCCAGCTCATCGGTGAACTCGCGTTCATCGATGATCGTATAGTCTTTGGGGAACTCGGACTTCCTCGCCCTCAGGCAGGTGAGGAGGTTGGGTATATCCTCTGCCTGGATCTGTGAGAAAAGGACTGAGTGCCGCAGAATGGAAACGATATCCATAGATCTCCCTTGTTTGTTGTAAAAACAACATAATCTCTTTGAAGCCCATGGTACCATAGCTTGCGAAACGAGACAATGGAGGATTGTATGATCAGACAGATGATTACTATAGATGAAGAGAAGTGCAACGGTTGCGGCTTGTGCGTAAGCGCTTGTCAGGAGGGTGCAATCGGCTTGGTAAACGGCAAGGCTGTCCTCCTGCGTGAGGATTACTGCGATGGGCTTGGCAACTGCCTGCCGGTCTGCCCCACCGGCGCTATAAGCTTTGAGGAGCGAGAGGCGCCGGCTTTCAATCATGAGGAAGTGGAGAAGCTGATGGGTGAGCAGAAGCCGGTCTTCAGCTGCCCCGGCAGTCAGATCAAGGTGATGAAGCAGGAGAGCCGGAAAGAAGAGGCTTCTTCCGCACAAAGCACCCAGAAGATGGCAAGCCAGCTTCGCCAGTGGCCGGTGCAGATTAAGCTCGCTGCTCCCAATGCCGCTTTCTTCAACAACTGTGACCTGCTTATCGCTGCCGACTGTGCAGCCTATGCCCATGGTGATTTCCACAATACCTTCATCCGCAACCGGGTCACCCTTATCGGCTGTCCCAAGCTTGATGAAGGCGACTATGCGGAGAAGCTGTCGGCAATCTTTGCCAGCCATGACATCAGAAGCGTCACGGTGGCACGGATGGAGGTCCCTTGCTGTGGAGGCCTCGACCATGCCGTCAAGCGGGCCATCACCGCCAGCGGAAAGATCATTCCCCTCGCCGTGGTGACCATCTCCTCCGAAGGGGAGATCCTTCGCTAGTAGATCCAGGAAGCCCCTATACCAAGAGCGATCATCTGGTCTCCTTCCCAGTTGAACAGATCCGAGCTCTGCCCGAAGGGAGCGGAGAGGGATCCTACCAGACTGAATCCCTCAAAGACTGACCAGACGGCACCCACAGTTGTGTTCATCGACAGGTCGAGTGGGCTGAGGATGGTCCTCAGACTGAGGGAGAGGCTGCTTGTTGGGGTATAGACCAGCTCAGGGTAGAGCAGGAGGGTGCAGGTTGCATCCTCCTGGCCTTTGAAAGCCCAGCTTCCCAAAGGCCGGCTGAGAAATTCCAGACGCAGTGCCAGGGTGCGGTCACCGGAGAAGTAGAAGGAGTGGAACAAGCCCCCGCTGATCAGGAACGAAGAAGCATCGGTTGAGAATGCATGGTCAAGCGCGACCGAAGAGCTGAGATACCAATCGGCACCGATATTTCCCTGCAGGCTCACATAAGGCTTGTGTTTTCGCTCTCCTGCATCGGTGGTGGCGTAGCCCGCCTCCACCTTTGTCTCCCCCACATTCGTGTAGAAACGCAAGCCAAAGCCTACATCTTCCACCCTGGTAGTTGTACTGGGGATCAGCACTGCTTCAAAGAAGCTGAAGAAACCCAGCGGGTAGTTCAGTGCTGCCATCCAATCTGTCTTGTCCCGCAGCTCTGCCTGCGTCAGGCTAACTGAGGTTGAGGAACTGCCATAGAGCACATCTCCTGCATTGAAGAGCATGCCGTCGCCCCAGCTGAGCCGGGTTTTTCCTGCAGTCAAGCGGAAGGAGGGGAAGCGTGCACGCAGGTACGCCTTGTGAATGATATCATTCAAGGTTGGAGAGGTGTCCGGATAGGATGCCTTGAGCACCACCTCCCCACGTACATTGCCCGAGTTGGGTGAGGGAAGGGAGATTTTCAGGTCCATGCCCATTCCCTGGTGAACCGTCTCTGTTGAGGGCTTGTAGGAGAGGCCTCCCAACAGTGACATATCAACCACAGGGACTATGGCCGCAAGAAGCGGGGTGAACAGAAAAGCGAGTACCAGAAGCAAGAGGAGTGTTCGTTTCCCTACCATGTCAGATTCTCCAAGGAGAAGAGATTTGCGGCAAGCGGGACATTCACTTCCAGGCTGTCCAAGGTCATCCAGGTTGCACTGTCGCGTTTCATCTTGTCTTCTATTTTTGTCTCCGAAGGAAGTGTCCTGCCCGCCACCTCGACGGTAGAGAGCACTTTCATCACTTTCAACAGTCGCTTCTGGGCTGTGGAGTACTCAGCCTTCCACACCAGATAGGTCTGCTTGTCCACCCAGATTTTCTGCACTGGATAGGCTACGGTTCTCTTCTTTGCAGTGAGCGTCAGCACATGGCAGTCATAGCCATTGACGGTCTCACTGCCTTCCAGGACCACCGTATAGCTGTCCAGCGTATTCTTCTCCTCGGTCATATCCTCGTAAGAGAGATCACTTCCCAGTACCGACTGCCTCAGAGCAGCGCCTTGCAAACGGATGAGCTCCTCTGCATCAGGGTAGAAGAGGTAGAGGCTCGACTGGGTCCTCAGGATCTTCTGCCCACGTTCTGCAGTGCTGGTAAACTCAATCAGGGAGTCACTGGTCCCTCGTGCCCAAGCCTTGAAGGTGCTGATCTTGGTTCCGAACCGGTCGGTGGTTTTGATCGAGCCTGTGGAGACCGAGGTTTCGAAGGTAGCCATCTCATCCATCTTCTGGATGACCTCTTCACCGGTGAGGGCGAACAGGAACGAAGGGATGATGCAAAGAAGCGAAAGGGTCAAAAGGAGTTTGACGACAGGTTTAGACATAACGCAGAGCCTCCACTATTTGGATTTTTGAAGCACGTCGGGAAGGAATGAGGGTGGAAAGGGATGCAATGATGATTGCATACACCCAAACAAAGATGGCGATGAAGAAGTTGACCTGTGGGTACAGGATGGAAGAAATCTCCATGTCCACTCCGCTCATTGCTTCGGTGAAGTTCAGCCCCACCTTGCTGAGAATGAAGACGATGATTACGCCTACAATGGTCCCAAGGGTGGATCCTATGATGCTGATGAAGGTTCCTTCGAGCAAGAAGAGCCTGGTAAGCTCTTTGCCTTGCATACCCAATGCCCCCAAGGTGCCGATCTCCCGCATCCGTTCATAGATGACCATCATCGTGGTATTGATGATCACCGTGCTGCCAAGCACAAAGAAGATCGCTCCCATGACGTAGTAAATTACCTTGGCGATGGCAAGGAAGGAGTACATCATATTCAGATCCTTCCATGCTTTTGTTTCGGTTCCCAACGAGAGCTCGGTTTGGAGCAGCTTCTTCACCGAAGATGCCACATCCCGCTCCTTGTATCCTTCCTCGGTCAACAGGAGTACCTCCTGGACCTGGCCCTCCATCCTCAAAAGGTATTGGGCTCTGTCAAGCGGAACGTAGAGCACTTTTGCATTGAGCCCTCCCACGGGGAAGGAGGCAATGCCCACGATCTGGAAGGTCATGGCATTCGATCCGCGCAAGGCCGTGGACGTGAGCACCGTCACCTTGTCCCCAAGGTTCAGATGGAGATCGCGGGCAAGGAAGGCTCCGATGAGCATCTCATTGCTGCCTTCAGTGGGGAGCCGTCCTTCTTTGACCAGCGACGGGAAATCGATGAAGGCTTCTTCTGAGGCAAAGTCCACCCCGACACCCAATGCGGCATTGTTCTTGCCGTTCAGATAGAGGTTTGCGGGGAAGTTGATGCGAGATGTTACAGCGCGCACTCCCTCTTGGTCTGCAACCAAGGGAAGCACCTCATCTGCAGCAAGACTCAGATGCAAGGGGTTGTACCGCTCATACTGTTCAAAGGACTCGTGGCGGACTCTCACCTGGCCGGTGTAATAGCTGACCAGGTTGGATGCCATGTCACTTTCCATTGCCTCCAGTAGGGCCAAAAGTGCCATGATGGCCATGGCAGAGACTGCGATTGCGATGGCACTGAGCATCGAGCGACGGAAGTTTCGGAATATGTTGCGAAACGCAACGGCAGGAAGTTTGATTGTCATTGCATTTCCTCCTATTGGTGATGCAGACAGGTGGGGATGTCAAGTTTCAGTGCGCGCCTGATGGGGAAGATCGCCACCAGCATGGACAGGCCGATCCCACTGAAGAAGGCCTTGGCGATGGTTGCAATGCTCCAAGCGCCGCGCATGACATTCTGGATCCTGAAGCCGATATCCATATCCCGGAACACAAAGCCGAAATCGAATCCGACGTTGACCAGATAGAGATTTGCCAGGACTCCCAGCAGGATACCGACCAACGATCCGACCAAGCCGATTCCCCCTGCCTCAAAGAGGAAGGAGAAGAGGATGTCCCGATCTTTCATCCCCAGGGCACGCATCATCCCGATCTCGCGCATTCGCTCGAACATTGCCATCAGCATGGTATTGGAAACACCCACTGCAGCGATGATGAAGACCAGGAAAAGGATCAATCCCGTTCCTCCTTGCTTCGCTTCAAGCAAAGCCAAGTAGTCGTGGGCGAGGTCCTCCCACGTAAAGACACGCAGCTGCGGGTCTATGACCGAAAGATCAGCCTGCAGCATTTTGCTGACAGAGGCCAGGTCGCTCTTCTCTGGAAGCAGGATGTCAATGCTCGTCACTGCGCCCTCCATCGCGAGGTAGAGATCCGCCGCATCCTTGTCCATCATGACCAGGGTACGATTCACATTCGGATTGGGGCAGTTGACGATGCCGACAATCTGCATATCGAAGGCCTCGTAGAAGCCTCCTTGCCCGCGGGTGACGAAGGTGACCCAGTAGCCTACCTTTGCCCCGATGTCCTCAGCGAACCAGCTGCCGAGGACCACTCCGTCCATCTCGCCCTTTTGCAGGAAACGTCCCTCAAGCAGGGTATCCTTGAAGCGGTAGACAGAAAAATCCGTCTCCGGGTTGATGGCGGTCACCTGGACCGTCATGTTCCCGTCTTCACCGAAGTCTTCCTGATAGAGAATCATGTCGGCAGCAAAGACCGTTCGCTCGGTTGCGGTGATGCCCTCTTTTGCAAGGAGGTCCAGCACTGCTTCGGGATTTTCGATGGATGATTCCAACGGAAGGAACATCCGTTCCTCCCAATAGGACTCCTTATGGACGCGCAGAGATGCGGTTTCGTACCATTTCAGATTGCGCATGGACTCCAGATTCGCCCCCATGAGCAGGGAATCCACGAAGATGTACATCATCAGGCCCATGGCAATGGCTATTGAGGTGATGATGGTCCTTCGCTTGTATCGCAGTAGGTTCTTGGCCGCCAGTTCCAAGATGAATTTCATCAGGCTCTCCTTTCATCACTGACAATGCTGCCATCATGAAGTTGTACCAGACGTGTGGCATAATCCATGACCATCTGGTCGTGGGTTGAGAAGATGAAGGTGGTACCATACTTCTCATTCATCCGTTTCATGAGCTTGAGAATCTCTTCCCCGGTCTTGGAATCGAGGTTGGCAGTCGGTTCATCGGCAAGGATGATCTGAGGCTGTTTTACCAAGGCTCGTGCAATGGCAATCCTCTGTTGCTGACCCCCGCTGAGCTTTGCCGGCCTTCTGTGTTCCATGCCTGCCAGTCCCACTTCCCTGAGCACCTCCATGGTCCGCTTCTCGATTTCACTCTTCTCCACATCCAGAAGGGAGAGGACGAAGGAGACATTCTCGTAGGCGGAGAGCACCGGGATCAGATTGTAGGTCTGGAAGATGAAGCCAAGGTTGTTTCTCCGGAAGGTGGTCTTCTCTGTTTTGCCCATCCCGCTGATCGGAATGTCATTGATGAAGATCTCCCCCTCATCGATAGCATCGATGCAGCCGATGAGATTGAGCAGGGTGGTCTTACCCGAGCCTGAGGGCCCTGCAATGGAGAGAAATTCTCCCTTGTCCACTTCCAATGAAACCTGTCTGAGAGCCTTGACGACACTCTCTCCGCTCTTGTAGTTGCGCGATACCTTATCTACCTTGATCATACTTGTTCCTTCTGCTCCTCCGCACTCTCAGTTTCCTGTAGTTTCTGTAAGGCTGCACTTCCGAGTACTGCCCCAAAGTCCATATGATCCAGGATGGATGCGGGCATCAGCATCATGGAGTTATTCTGCCTGATACCCTCATAGATCATGTTCATCGACCTGAGTTGGAGGGCGATGGAGTCCTTGGCGTACTCGGCCGAAGCCTCACGGAATTTCTTTGCTATCTCAACTTCGGCCGCCCCAAGGATGATTCTTGATTCCTTCTCACGTTCTGCCTGTGCCTGTTTGCTCAACGAGTCTTCAAGCTCCTTGGGGATGATGATGTCGGTGATCTCCACCGAAAGGATGGACACTCCCCATGGGTTGGTCTTTGCATCCAAGGCTTGCTGAATCTCACGACCCAACTCCTCTCGCTTGCTGAGCAGGCTCGAGAGCGGGTGTTTCCCGATGGAGTCTCGAAGTGCTGTCTGTGCCGATAGGATGACCGCTTCGGTGTAGTCCTCCACCTCAAGAATTGCCTTCTTCGCATCCCAGATCATCCAGAAGCAGAGTGCATCGACGTGCACCGGTACGGTGTCCTTGGTCAAGGTTTTCTCTGCGCTGAAGTCGGTTGCCCTGATACGCATATCGAGGAACTCGGCAATTCGGTCTACCAAGGGAATGAGCAGGAACAGCCCCGGTCCCTGCACTTTGTGGAACTTACCCAGCCGGAGAATGATCACCTTGTCCCAGTGGTAGACAAGCTGGAAGGAAGAGGAGAAGAGAAGCCCCAGGGTAGCGAAGATGGTGATGGGGTAGAGATAGATGGACAGCCCCCCAACCACCCCGACCCACAGGATCAGCAGGAGGCTGGTCATGGTGACCCACAGTGGGAAAATGGCAATGACCAACGCGCAGAGGAAGACAGCGGTACTTACCGCCACAACTGCCTCTATCCCAAGGAAGGGGAAGAGGGCGAGTTGGAGTACCGACCCGGCGCCGAGGAAGACGGCCAACACCAAGAAGGAGATCGACCCGAAGGCGAAGTCCTTCTTGAGGGTGAACCCTTTCAGGTTCTTGATGCGTTCAATTTTTTTCTGGTACAGATTCATGATTATTCCTCTTTTCTCTGTTGTTCGGATCCAAGGTCACTGATATTTTGCAGAATTTCCTCGAGGCTGAAGCCATAGCTGGCAGCCTTGGTAAGGAACTCCTTGCTTATCTGGGAGAGAATGCGTTCACGTTCGATGGCATCGATGCTGACTTTTTTGTCACTGATGAAGGTTCCGGAACCCTGCTGGGTGACGACAATGTTGCGGATTTCCATCTCTGCATAGGCTCGTGCCACGGTATTTGGGTTGATGCTCAAATCGACGGCAAGGCTGCGCACCGTTGGCAACTGAGCCCCTTTCTCCAGCCTTCCGTCAGCGATGGCCATCTCCACCTGCAGAATGATTTGCTTGTAGAAAGGGACCCCGCTCTTTGCATCCAGGCTGAAATCCAATTTTGGTTCCTCTTTCAGTTTCACCGACTGATCCTCTCTTCTTGTACTATTGTACTGGTGTATTAGTACAATGTCAACACAAGCTTTCTTCTGTCCAACAACAAAACGGCTGCCTTCGGAAAGAAAGCAGCCGTAGGAAGCAACACTGACTTGGGTTTACTTGTGTTTGATGAACGTCCCGTCACGAAGCTCGCGTTGTGCAACGGCAAGTTCCTCAGAGGTGTTCATGACAATTGGCCCGGCCCAGGCAATGGGTTCATCAAGGGGTTTTGCACTGTAAAGGAAGATCCTCGCCCCTTCATCCCCGGCCTTCAGTGACAGGGTATCACCCTCGCCGAAGAGAATGGCACGGTGGTAGGGTACCTCTTGCCCATCGGTGTGGACAGAGCCTCGGACTAGGTAGATGAACAGGGTGTGTTCAGGATCGAGGGTAAGGGTGAACTCAGCCCCTTTCTCCAGCTTCACATCAAGGTAGAGGGTACGGACATAGTCGCCCTGTTCAGGACCTGAGACATCCTCATAGGTTCCGCTGATTACCCGCACTTCCTTTCCCTCTCCCTTGACCACGGGAATCTGTGGGGGGCGGATGTCACGATAGGCAGGATCGGTCATCTTGTCCTTCTTTGGCAAGTTGATCCACAGCTGGGTTCCGAGCATAAGGTTGCTCGGCTTGGGCATCTCCTGGTGGATGATGCCACTGCCTCCGGTCATCCACTGGCAGCAGCCATCATTGATGCTGCCTTTGTTGCCCATGCTGTCCCCATGTTCGATTTCTCCCTCAATGAGGTAGGTAACCGTCTCGATTCCCCGATGCGGATGCCAGGGGAACCCCTTGATGTAGTCCTTGGGGTCGGTTGCATCGAAAGCATCGAGCATCAGGAAGGGATCGAACTCCTTCACATCGTGGTACCCGATGACCCGTACCAGTTTGACACCAGCTCCATCATACTGGACTGCTCCTCCGGTGATTCTCTTGATCGGCTTGACCTGCATACGTTCTCCTTTTTCTAAACAAAACAAAACCGGCCTTGCAACAGGCAAAGCCGGTGACAATGCTCTTAGATAACCAGCGAAGGTGGGCTGAAGACTCTGCTTGCCAACTCCTGGTTGAGCATGTACAGGCCCTTGCTGTCAGATCCGAAGACTTCAAACTTCTGGATATTCTCTTGGGCGTTCATCTCCTCTTCTCCCTGTTCCTTGATGAACCAGTTGAGGAACTCCAGGGTACGATAGTCTTTTGTCTTCGATGCTTCCTCATAGATGGTATTGATGGAAGCGGTGACATACTCTTCGTGCTTGAGCGCCTCAACAAGCGGTTGCTTGAAGTTCTCATACTCCTTGGTGGGGTCAGCGATGGCTGAGAGGGTTACTGCATGTCCATTGTTCAGCAGGTATTGGCGGAACAGCATGGCATGGCTCATCTCCTCCTGTGCCTGGACCTTGAACCAGTTTTCGTATCCAAGAAGGCCCTTGTCTGCATAAAAATTGGCCATATCCAGGTAGAGATAGGCGGAATAGAACTCTTTGTTCACTTGTTCATTGATCAGGTCAGCGATAGGTTGTGCTAACATCGGAATTTCTCCTTGTGCGTGTACGGTGATATACAAAGTATACTAGTAAGAATTAGTATCGACAAGGAGAAAAGAGGGGGGAGTTGTTTCACACAACCTGAGTAAGCGTAATCTCGCCGCTCATATGAACCGATCTCCTGCTCACCTATGATGTAGGGAACAGGAGGCGATGGCCCGGATTGGATGGTCAGCTGAAACTAAATCGACTTTCCCCTGAGCAAGTAGGGTTCGGTCCTTTGAGGGTCGGGCTTGGCACCGAGCAGGAAATCCCTGAGGGGTTTAACCTCATCCATGGAGATGTTCCAAGGAAGCAGTTTGTCCCAGTCATCGTCGGTGGTGCACATCGGGGCTCCCTCCATAACCAGATAGAGGTAGTCCTCGGGATTGAGTCCGTTCGCCTTGGCACTCTCGACCAGGCTGAACAGCAGGGCGGAGGCCTTCACACCGTTCACGGTGTTGGCGAAAAGCCAGTTGCCCCTTCCGACCGCGAACGGGCGTATCGCATTTTCAGCGGTCCCGTTGTCAAGCGTGGCAAGAGCATGGCAGCGGTAACGCATAAGGCCCTGCCAATAGGTGTTGAGATAGTCGAGGGCCTTGCCGAGCTCACTCTTGGGAGGGATGACGGAAGTCATCTTCCCGACGAAATCCCTCAGCTCGGCAAGCGGTTTCTCGGAAGCGGCAATCCGTTGCTGCACGAATGCATCGTCATCCAGCTCCCCTGCAAGCCACCGCTCCCTGATCTGGTTGTCGGCATGATAGAGATTCCCTATCAGCGTTACGACTTTCTTAGCCTTCTGTGCCTTGGGATTGCTTTTCACAATTTCTGCAAAGCGGCGCCGTGCATGGGCCCAGCACAGGATGTGGGTTATCCCCTTCCCGTTGCCGATGCTCAGGTATTGTTTCAGTCCGTCGGTCTGAAGGATGCCCCGGTAGCCATCAAGCAGCCCGGAAAGCACCTCGATGTTCCTTCTCGCCCGGTAGGAGAACAGTACGGCCTTGCGTTCCTTGTCAGTCCCAACCTGCACCACCATGAAGGACTTGTCCGTGGCATCGCGCTCGGGCTCGTTGAGCACCTGCACGTACGTCTCGTCCATGTTTACCATCGGGCAGGAAAGGACAGCTTTCTTCAGTCTCTCCCCCAACGGCTCCAGAGCCTTTCCAGCCTCGACCACCCAGGAAGAGAGTGTCTGCCTCGAAAGGGCCAGACCCTCCCGACCGAACATCTCCGACTGCCGATAGAGAGGAAGATGGTCGCAGAACTTGCGGCTCGCCACCGAGGCGACAAGCGAGCTGTCGGCCATCGCGGAGGGGAGCAATGCCGTGGAGGGCTCGGTGACCAGGTTGTTCTCGTCGGCCTCGCAGCTGGGGCAGGCACCCTGCTCGTACACATCCTGAACCACCACCAACTGGGATGGGATCCTCACCAGCCGGTTGATCGTCTTGGTGCCCGTCACCTTGAGGGTGGTGCCGCAACGGCGGCAATCCTTGTTGTCATCGGAGAGTGCATGGAAGCGGACAACGGTCGGGGTGTTTGCGGGGACGCTGAGGATGGTGTGCTTGCGCACCCTTTTCTCCCCGCTTTTCTGTTCCTGTTGCTTCTCTTCCTCGATTTCCTCTTTGGTGGGGACACCCACCTCGGCCTCGTCGAAGAGATTGAGCTGGCCTGCGGTCTCGGATGAGGGGCAGAACCTTCGGGCGGTGAGCAGGGCGATGCGCTCGAGCAGTTGGTCGTGCTGGCTCTTCAGCTCGGAGTAGGCATCCTGTCCTTCGGCAAGCTGCAGGCGGACCTGTGAGAGTTGGGTCTGGGTCTCGGAAAGCTGGCTCTCCAGCATCATCACCTGTCTCTCAAGTTCCTGCTCACGCTCTGTCATAGGCCGTCTCCCACACCATTTATTGTATGGGAATTATATCAGAAAATAGTATTTAATGCAATGCATAGCAAGCATTTAGATGGAGTTTTTTCATCCGATTGACTCGTACTTGAGCACCGGCAGGATGTTCCAGCAGTCGATGCCCGAGAGCAGCATCGTCAGCTGGTCGTTGGAGATTGCCCTGGCCTTCTCCAGACTCCTGGGCCAGGGAAACTTCCCCTTCTGCAGGCTTTTCTGCAGCAGCCAGAACCCGTTGTCCTCCCACAGCAGAATCTTTATCTTGCTGCGTTCCCTGGAACAGAAGAGGAACATGCACTTGTCGAAGGGGGAGAGCTCCATCTCCTGCTCGACCAGCTGGGCGAGGGAATTGGAACCTTTTCTGAAATCCACGCTGCCGGGCCTGAGGAACAGCCTGTAGCCCCTGGTGTCAAACAACATGGCTGGCCTCCAGGATGGAGAGGCATCTCCACAGGTCCTCACCTCCGAACCCGGGATTCAGGGTGAGCGATATGTTGTTGGCAAAGGTAATGATTATCGGGCTCCCGCTGGGACCCGGCGCAGTCTTTGTTGTTGCTGTTGAGAATGCCGCGGTGGTTTTCACCTCGAAGAATCCGCTCTCCATCCGGTCGGCCGGATACTTGTCGACATAGGCATATTTCTGGGCTTGCTCGGGTGTCGGATTTTGGCCGGACACCTTGATCGAGCAATGTTGTGGTCGTCTGGTACTCATCAGTTCCTCCTGCATCCAAGTGTGCAGCAAGAGCTGGTCATTTCATATGAGCGGCGAGTTGACGCTTACGCCGAGTTCCCCCGTCCTGCAAAGAGGCCAGCCTACTCGGCACTTGAGAACAGGCATCTGAGCGATACCATAGGCGACAGCATGCGTGACTGGAAGGAAGCCTTGGACAGCTTCCTTGTATCCTACCTAAAACAGGAGAATCAGCAATGAGCAAGACCTATCTGGTGACCGGGGGAGCTGGTTTCATCGGTTCAAACTTCATCCATTACCTGCTGGAGAAGCATGATGACATCCTTGTCGTCAACGTGGACAAGCTTACCTATGCAGGCAACCTTGAGAACCTGAAGGCGGTCATGGCCGACAAGCGGCATGTGTTTGTACAAGCCGATATTTGCGATGGAGATGCCATGCAGAAGCTGTTCGAGCAATACACCGTTGATTACGTGGTGAACTTTGCTGCTGAAAGCCATGTGGACCGCTCCATCACCGATCCGGACGTGTTTGTCAGGACGAACGTCATGGGAACGCTGAATCTGTTGAACCTTGCAAAGCATGCATGGAAGACGGGAGAGGACAGTTACAGGGATGGGGTGAAATTCCAGCAAGTCTCCACCGACGAGGTGTACGGATCTCTGGGACCGGAAGGTTTCTTCACCGAGACCACCCCGCTTGACCCCCACAGTCCGTACTCGGCAAGCAAGGCCTCTGCCGACCTGTTGGTGAAGGCGTATGCCGACACCTACAAGCTGCCGGTAACCATCACCCGCTGCTCGAACAACTACGGTCCCTACCAGTTCCCCGAGAAGCTCATCCCGCTGATGATCAACAACTGCCTGAACAAGAAGAGCCTTCCGGTATACGGGGATGGGATGCAGATCCGTGACTGGCTGTATGTGGAGGACCACTGCAAGGCGATCGACCTGGTGCTCGAGAAGGGAAGGGCAGGAGAAGTGTACAACGTGGGAGGCCACAACGAGCAGCCAAACATTGCAATAGTGAAGAGCATCATCTCCTATGTGTCCGAGAAGGTAGATCCGAGTGTCGGTGAGAGCCTGATCAAGCACGTGACCGACCGCAAGGGCCATGACAGGCGCTATGGGATAGACCCGAGCAAGATCCGAGGGGAACTTGGGTGGGAGCCTGAAACGATGTTCACTGAAGGGATAAAGAAGACCATCGACTGGTACCTGGAAAACAGGCAGTGGATGGAGCACGTGACCAGCGGCTCCTACCAGAACTACTACCAAGAGATGTACGCTAACAGATAGGCAGAGAGGAAAGCAGGTGGGACAGTTCACATTCACCAAGACGGATATTGACGGGGTGTTCATCATCGAGCCGAGGGTGTTCGGTGATGAGCGCGGCTATTTCATGGAGACCTACAACAAGGCAGATTTCCACAAGGCCGGCATCACGAATGAATTTGTGCAGGATAACCAGAGCAAGTCCAGGAAAGGAGTACTCAGAGGATTGCACTTCCAGAAGCAGTATCCCCAGGCCAAGCTGGTTCGGGTCACCAAGGGCGAGGTGTACGATGTGGCGGTTGACCTGAGGAAAGGCAGTCCTACATACGGCAAGTATGTGGGGGTGGTACTTTCGGCAGAGAAGAAGAACCAGTTCTTCATCCCCAGGGGCTTCGCCCATGGGTTCCTTGTACTCTCGGAAGAAGCCGAGTTCACCTACAAATGCGACGAGTTCTACCACCCTGAGGATGAGGGTGGCATCAGGTGGGATGATCCGAGCATTGGGATCCAGTGGCCGGATGTGGGTGTTGAATATTGTTTGAGCGAGAAGGATAAAAAACTTGAATTCTTTTCCGGAGAAATCTGCTTGTGAAATCTGTTTGTATGATTTTGCCTGAAGAAACCTTGGGAGCTGTCGGGGGATTCAAGGTAGCCTATATTTATGCCAATGCATTGATACAGCGAGGGTATGCTGTATCATTGGTGTATGTCAGCTACTTCCATAAGCATTATCCCAAACGATATCCCATTGTGATGCAGGTAAAGAAGGGTATCAAATACTGTATTCGTAAAGTCTTCAATACGTGGCATCAGAAGTGGTTTGAGCTATCACCAGAGATTTCCATCAAGACAGTCTTTAGGCTTACCGAATCATCAATTCCAAAAGCGGATTACTACATAGCTACATCTGTTGGAAGTGCAATTTCCCTCAATCAAATTCCAAAGATAAAGGCACAGAGAAAATTCTACCTCATTCAGCATTATGAGAATTGGGGATGCGTTCCTTCTGACTTGGTTGATGAGACGTATCGCTATTCCATGAACAAGCTCTGCATTGCTCCTTGGCTTGTGGAGAAAGTTGAGGCTGCTGGCAAGAAAGCAGCCCTGGTTCCCAATGGGTTCAAGGGTGAGGAATTTCCCTTGCAGAATCCCATTGAGACGAGAAATCCCTTTTCGATTGCGTTCATGGGTGCACGTCTTGAATGGAAAGGTGTCGCTGATACGGTTGCTGCCTTGGAGATTGTGAAAGCATCATATCCACAGCTTTCCGTAACTGCGTTTGGTACGAGTGAACGACCTGCCTGGTATCCTGCCTGGATCTCTTACACACGTCTTCCCAGTCATGAACAGCTCGTAGACATCTACAATGATGCTGCAATCTTTGTGGGAGCATCACATGTTGAAGGATTTGGACTGACCATTGGGGAAGCAATGTGTTGTGGATGTGCTGTTGCTTGCACTGACAATGGTGGGTTCTCTGTGATGGTTCACCACCAGAAGACGGGTCTTCTATCGCCGATCAAGAACCCTGAAGCATTGGCTAAGAATATTATGGAGTATCTTGCGCAGCCTGAAGAGCGAATCCGACTTGCGCAAGAAGGCCATCTATACATCCAGAAATTTACATGGGAGTCATCGGTTGACAAGCTTGTGGATTTCCTTGAACATCCATCGGAAAGTGAGTAGGCATGAAGCATAGCCAGGTAAGGGTTGGGGCACTGCTCTCCTATGTAAACACCTTTGTTGGAGTGTTTGTAGGAATGCTGTATGTTCCCCTGGTTCTCAAGATACTTTCCATCGAAGAGTATGGTTTGTATCAGGTGGTTGGGGCCATAACTGCCTATTTAGGGTTGATGGATCTTCGTCTTGCCACCACCACTGTCCGCTATTACTCGCAAGCTCTCGCAACAGGAAATGTGAAGCGACAGCAGGAAGTGCTTTCAACCTCATACCTCCTCTTTCTTGGTATGGCAGCGTTGTTGTTGGCGTTGGGACTTCCCATTACCAAACTGTTTTCCGTTGTGTATGCCCCTACACTTACTGCACAGCAATTCGCCCAAGGAATCATCATGGTATGGTTGGGAGTAGGGTCATTTGCCATTGCATTTCCCACACACGTGTTCTCCGCGGTCATCAACTCCCACGAACGGTTCATTTTTCTCCGTTCTGTTTCCATTGTGAGTAGTATCATCAAACCATTTCTCTCGTATGCGCTGCTCATGGTGCACCCGATGGCAGTCACCCTTTCATTCGTACAACTGCTTCTGTCTATAGGTATGTTTCTTGGTTACTATATATATAATCGGGGTGTCTTGCATGTGCGGTTCACGGTACGTGCCTTCCGAAAGGATCTAGCCCGGGACATGTTGAAATTTTCATTCTTCCTGATGATCATAGCTATTGTGGATCAGGTGTATTGGCAGGCTGGCAAACTATTCTTAGGTGCTTTGGTTGGTACCGCCAGTGTTGCGCTTTTCTCATTTGCAGTACAGATTACCCGATACTATGTGACCATCTCCTCTTCGTTGAACAGTCTTCTGTTCCCCCGAATTTCCAAACTGGTTGTGGCGATAGAAGAGAATGTAAGTGAGCTCAATCGCTTGTTCATTCGTTATAGCAGAGTGCAAGGCATGATTCTCATGCTCATCCTATCGGGATTCATACTGTATGGGAAACAATTCATTGGTCTATGGATCGGCCAACAGTATGACCAAGTGTACTATCTAACGCTTGCCTTCATGATTCCTTTCACCTGGGACTTGACCCAGAACTTTGGTATCTCCGTATTGAATGCCATGAATAAGCATAAGTATCGAGCTTGGTTGTATAGCCTCGTGGTGCTTATGTACATCATTCTTTGTTATCCTGTTGTAAAGCGTTTTGGAGCAGTAGGGTGCGCTGTGCTTTCAGGTGCATGCATACTGGTGGGGAATGGCTTTGGTCTTTCCATTCTCTATTCCCGCTTGGCACACCTTCGCATGAGATCGTACTTTTTCTGGATGCTGCGCTTGTTGCCCTGTACACTGATGGCTTTGGTTCCTGGGTATTTCCTTTTGACTAGGTTTCCTATTGTTTCTTGGCTCGGTTTGGTTGTACAGGGGATGCTTTTTTGCATTGTATATGGCATTGCTGTTTACTTTCTCTATTTCTCACAAGAGGAACGACTTGACGTTGGGAAGAAGGCAGTATCCCTGAGCAATAAGTTCCTGAAGAGCAAGGATGTATAGAAGCATGGATTTTTCTATCATTGTCACAACATACAATGGCAGCAAATACCTGGTCGAACAGCTTGATTCTCTACGGCTTCAGACAAGAACTCCTTTGGAAGTATGCATCTTTGATGATAAATCGACTGATGGTACCCAAGCGTTGGCTCAGTCTTATATCAAGCGGTATGAGCTTTCATGGAAATTCACAGAGAATGATCAGAATCTCGGATGGAAAAAGAATTACTTGCTCAATATTCCAAGGACTCAGGGTGAGGTTGTATTTCTGTGCGATCAGGATGATATTTGGTTGCCGGCGAAGTGTGAGTTGATGATGGAAGTGATGGAATCACATCCAGATTGCAACGTGTTGCTCTCAAATTACTATCCCTATGTTATGCCAGGGGGACCTCCTGTATCAAGACGATCACGTAATCACTCAGATAACCGAACAGTCAGAAAAGTACAGCCAACCATGAAAACCATGCAAGCCACACTTCGGCCTGGCTGTACCTACTGCATTCGACGCAATTTCTTTGACTTCATTTTTTCCAAGTGGAATGGAGAGCTTTCCCATGATGGATTTCTTTTCTATATGGGATTGTTGACGGATTCTACCTATCTCTTTAGCTATCGCTCCATCCGATTCAGAAGGCATACAGACAACAATTCACCCTTGATTCAGATAACGGTAAAAGGCCTCATGCATAATATTGGCCAAATTGAGCGGCTGATGGAGTTCCATGAGCAGTATCTTGATTCTCATGCTAAAGCGGATACACCAATAAAGCGGAACCTGATAACAAGAATCAGAAGAGGGTGTAAGCTTCGTTACAGATTCTTAGATAAACCATCACTCTTGCTTGCTCTCCAACTGGTAGTGTGTAACCATGCTCTGTATCTGTCTCCAAAAGCAATGGTACGTGATATTCGTTTGGCATATAGATTACTTAAGTGAGAGAGGAATACTGATGATTATGCTTAAGAGAAATGAAGCCTTTGAATGGCTGACTAAAGGTGCTTTATTGGTGTTCCTAAGTGTTCTATTTGGGTATGGACCTGATCAGAGTTGGGTTTTCATCCCTGCAGAGATTCTCTTTGTAGCTGTGTTTGGGGTGAGATTCATCATTAAGCGATATAAGGTTTCATTGTTTGCTATTTGGAGCCTTGTTTTCTTCTTCCTTGGTGCGTTGACGCTTCTCTATACTCCAGACAAGCACATGACACTCACGAGAACCAAGTCGTTGTTGCAAGTGTTGGTATTTGCTAATCTGCTCATGCCATATCTATTGGAATCAAGAGAGAAATACCATAGTTTTTTGATTTCTAGTTTGCTTGCTTCAACTTTCTTGATGGTTAGGCTGCTATTATCTGCACCTTTTAAAGATATTATGCAACAACGAATAGGTGTTACTGTACAAGTTAGTCCCAATACGGTTGGCTATATCTTTTCCATCATTGTGGTCATTGCCTTTTCCTACTTCTTACATCAAAAAAAACTGTGGTGGCTACTAGTGTTTCTTACTTTTACCGTATTCTCAATTCTCACGGGTTCTAAAAAAGTAGTGCTATTTATTGGGGTCGGCCTATTTCTATTGGTTTTGCTCAATCAGAAATCCTTGAAAGGTGCCTTTTTCATTGGAGCCTTGTGTTTGGTTTTTGTGGCTTTGACAACCGTACTAATATTTGTTTGGGAGCCTTTATATCGGCTTATGGGAAGTCGTATCATTGGGATGATATCTGTTCTGAGAGGAACGGGTGTCGAAGAAAGTACCAATATCAGACTTGATATGATTCAAGAAGGCTGGGCTCTCTTCCTCCAGAAGCCTCTTTTTGGTTGGGGATTGGGAGCCTTTACGGTGCTTTCCAAATGGAATATGTATTCCCATAACAACTACACTGAATTGCTGGTTTCTGTAGGACTGATTGGCACTATTGCCTACTATTTTCTATACGTTTATCTTATTGTTAAGGGCCTGCAGTTGCTTAAGACGGGGAAAGAACGGAGTTATTACATACTTGCAATTTCCATTTTGGTTGCCATGCTCTTTGATGGAATCGGAAGAGTTCCCTATAATGAAGAGATAAGCAATATCTTGTTGGCTCTCTGTTATGCTGGTGTCATGATTGAATATCCTCAGAAGGGCTTGGACCTGTTTGAAATAGGTGGGCGGGTCAAAACATTTTTCAAGAACCCTTCCCAATTCCTTCATCGGAGTTCACGTGCCCAATAACAGACTCGCAATTGTCATAACAGGGCTCTCCTTCGGTGGTGCAGAGCGAGTTACCTCCTTCCTCTGCAATTATTTTTCAGCTACAGGGAGGGATGTATATCTCATATCTCTCACCAAAGGGGAGAGAGCCTATCCTCTGTCAGATGCAATTCATGTTCGTGAGCTCTCTGCTTCCCATACCAAGGGAAAGTTAGGAAAGTACCGCTTTCTGATTGGGGCGATCCGAAAGGAAATCAAAGAGATCAACCCTTCCTTGGTCATGGGTATGATGTCCTACTCCGGATCCTTGGCCGCTGTTGCATGCAAAGGACTCGGAATCCCATTCATCATCTCCGAACGAAATGACCCGAATACTTCAGTGACGTTCAGTGAAATGGAGAAGAGGATCTTTTACTTCATTCACCACCATTTTGTTACCAGGGCCATCTTCCAGACAGAGAGTGCCCGTTCCTACTACTACCAGAAAGAAGATTCCAGGGGAACCATCATTCCGAACCCTCTCTATCTGGAAGATATGCCTCAACCAAATGCTGGTGTGGTTGCTTCCCATCAAATCATCAGTGCTGGAAGACTCAACAAGCAGAAGAATCATGAATTGTTGGTTCAAGCCTTCAGTAAAGTACATGCAAAGCACCCAGAGTACAGACTCATAATCTATGGGGATGGAGAAGAACGCACTGCCCTGGAAGTACTGGTTGAGCGTATGGGCCTTGGTTCTGCCGTCTCGCTCCCCGGCATAGAAAAGTCAATGTTCTCACGTTTGCAGGAGGCAGAGATGTTTGTTCTGTCATCCAACTATGAGGGCATGCCCAATGCCCTCATAGAGGCAATGGCTATGGGGCTTCCTTGCATCACTACTGACTACAGTGAGGGGAGGGGGACTGTCATAACTCATGAAACCGATGGGTTGGTCGTTCCAAGAAAGAATCCGGAAGCTTTGGCAGATGCTATGCTTTCGCTCATAGAGCATCCTGACAAAGCCCACACATTAGGAATGCATGCCGCCTCCATTCGGAAAGTCTTGGATAGTAATGTCATCTGCAAGAGGTGGCTTACGACCATTGAGGAAACTGAAGACAGCTACTACCAGAGGAAGGAGCGTTGACCATGCCGTTTGTTACTGTGCTGACGCCAACCTATAATCGTTCCCATACTTTGCATAGATTGTACGAAAGCCTGGGCAAACAGTCTTTCAAAGATTTTGATTGGGTTGTCATTGATGATGGCTCTACTGATGACACCAAGGCATTGATTCAAACGTATCAGCAAAAAGCAGAGTTTCCCATTCACTATTACTACAAGCCAAACGGGGGAAAGCATACAGCACTCAACTTTGCACTCGACAAGATTGATAGTCCCTATGTGCATATCATGGATAGTGATGATGCCCTGACGGATAATGCACTTCAGCTCATCAAAAACAATTGGGATGCTATCCCTCCTGAAGAGTATGAAAGATTCTGGTGTGTGTCTGGTTTGTGTTTGGATAATCAGACAGGCAAGATAGTAGGAAAGCCTTGGCCGGAAGGCATCAACAAGTTGATTGGCCGTGCTCAACACAAGGTTATCGTAAAGTATCCTGGTGATAAGTCTTGTTGCCGTAAATTGAGTGTGTTGAAAGAGTATCCATTCCCGACTTTTTCTGATGTGAAATTTGTATCTGAAGGTATGGTTTGGAGTAAGATCAACCAGAAGTACGACCAGTACTGCACCAATGATGTCTTCAGGATTTACTACACCGATTCATCCGACTCTTTGGCCGCAGGAAAGATGCACTCCAAGACTCGTTGGAGAACCTATTTTTACTCATCCATGTTCTATGTCAATGAATGCTTTGATCAGATCATGTATAATCCGAAGATCATTCGGTCCATCATCAGTCTTGCTCGTTGTTCCCTCTTGTCCCGTACTCCGTATGCAGAGACCATGAAAGGGTTGAACCGATGGTATAAGCGGTTGCTGGTGAGCGTAAGTTATCCAGTGGCTTGGATTATCATCAAGATCCAACGTATACCGTATTAGGAGTTGAGTCTCATGCAACGACTTACCAGCCAAGAACTCAAGGATATCCAATTCTCAATCCTGAAAAAGATTGATGCTTTTTGCAAAGAATATGGCCTTACCTATTTCCTTGCACATGGGAGTCTCATTGGTGCTGTCCGGCACCAAGGGTTCATCCCTTGGGATGATGACATCGATATTTCCATGCCCCGCGCTGATTATGAGAAGTTCGTCTCATCTTTCAAGGACGAAACAGTCTCCATCTACTCCTTGCGGACTGTTTCCACTTGTCGGTATCCCTATGCCAAAGCCTTCGATACCAAGACTGAAGTATATGAGGGCTCGTTCAAGCATATGAGTGACTATGGAGCCAACATAGATATCTTCCCCTATGACTTTGTCCCTTCTGATGATGATCAACGGAAGAAGCTCGTTCGAAAAGCCAGATTCTGGCAGATGGTTCTTAAGGTCAAACTCTCCCGTGTTTCTCCGATCATGACACTTAAGCAGAATCTCATCATTGCACCAGGCCGTGTTTTGCTTGCCTTTACTTCTGCAACCTCTTTGGCACGAAAGATTGATAAATTGGCAAGAACCTATGAAACCAAGAAGGGCGGAAAGATGGGCTGCTTGGTCTGGGGGTATGGAGAACGAGAGATAGTTGATGCCACAGTCTTCTCCTCTGCCATCCAGATGTCATTTGAAGGTTTTAATGCTTCTGTGCCGATTGGGTACGACAAGCTTTTGTCTTCCATGTATGGGAGCTACATGGAGTTGCCTCCTGTTGAGAAGCAAATCACTCATCATGATTTTGCTGCATATTGGAAGGATCCGGTGAAATTGGTATAAGGCGAACTAAGTCCTAAAACTTCATTATTGCCAACATATCTCACTTATAGCTATAGACAATCTGGGATTAAATGTTACTATTAATAACAATTTTCCCATCCCCTCTGCAAGCTATTGGTAAGGTACGGACATGCACGTATTGTATTTAGCAATTATCCATCCTCTCGAACTCTTGATAGAGTTCTTTTTCATTTTCTTTGACAAGAGCTTTGATGACTATGGCTTGGCCATTGTAGGAATAAGCTTGGTGATCAACCTCCTCGCGCTTCCTCTCTATCATGTAGCAGAGACGCTTCAACGAAAAGAACGAGACGTGAGGATACGCCTTTCTGGTGGGATTGCCCGAATCAAGGAAGCGTTCAAAGGTGATGAGCAGTACATGATACTCTCCACCTACTACAGACAGAATCACTATCATCCAGCGTATGCCTTGCGCAGCTCTGTAAGTCTTCTTATCCAGGTTCCCTTTTTCATTGCGGCTTACAACTTCCTCTCTCATCTTGCCCAATTGCAAGGAATTTCTTTTCTCTTTATTCCCAATCTCGGTGCGCCGGACGGCATGCTCTCTATCGGCGGGATCTCAGTCAATGTGCTTCCTCTGGCCATGACGTTGATCAATATCATTGCAGGCGCAATTTACACCAAAGGGTTTCCTCATCGTGACAAGATTCAGCTTTATGCGATGGCCTTGCTGTTTCTTGCATTGCTTTACACGTCTCCTGCAGGGTTGGTGTTTTACTGGACGCTGAATAATTTGTTCTCTCTGGTAAAGAATGTCTTTTACCGGCTCAAGCGCCCCTTGCCTGTTTTGTATGGCATCGCGGTTGTTGGAACCTTCGGGCTGACGATAGCCATCTGGATCGTGCATCCCACGCTCTCTTTGGCCAATCGAATAGTGTTTATCTCCGGGTGTCTTTTTGTTGTTCTTATCCCATTTCTTCTCAGATTGGGTTCTCATTTGTACAAGAAGTACCTCACTGATTTTGCTCAGGCAGACCGAAAGAGAAATACTTTGTTTCTGATTTCTGGAGCGCTTCTGTTTCTTCTTCACGGATTGGTAATTCCTGCGAACCTTATTTCTTCCTCGACCATCGAATTTGCTTTCAGTGGAACCGTAACGAATCCTCTTGCATACATAGGCCATACCGCTACAGTTTTCTTTGGATTGTGGGTGGTGTGGCCTTTCTTCGTTTATGCCATGGGCAAGCGGCCCATGAAGGCAATACTTGCAGTATTGCTCATGATTCTGTCTCTTTCCTCCTTGGTCAATCTTTTCTTCTTTACTGGTGATTACGGTATTGTCAGCACTCTGCTTCAGTTTGAGAATCCCACTCTCTTGGAAGCATCCCCATCCATGATGGTTCTCCCGTTTGTGGTTGCGCTTATCATTGCTATTGCCCTACTTTTTGCATTGCGTTATCGAAAGGCTCGTTGGATTGAAACTGCCATGATGATTCTTGCCCTTGGTTCTCTGGCAAGTGGATTGCTTCAGTGCGTTACCATCCAGAGGGAGTATCGTGAGTACACCGAGAATCTTGCTTTGGCTAACACTGGGGATGCGGATTCTGGCAGTATCAAGCCAGTGTTTCAATTGTCAAAGTCAGCTAAGAATGTAGTGTTTGTTTTTCTTGACCGTGCCATGGCTTCGTTCTTTCCTGATATCATTGTTGATAATCCAGATATAGAAAGCCAACTAGCAGGATTCACATATTATCCAAATACTGTTTCGTTCGGCCATAATACATTACATGGATCGCCAGCCATGATGGGCGGGTATGAATACTCTCCCGATGCAATGAATACCCGTATAAATGAGAAGTTGGTGGACAAGCACAATGAAGCATTGTTGGTTATGCCACGTCTCTTCCTTGAATCAGGCTATTCAGTCACAATTACTGATCCTCCGTATAGCAATTATAAATGGGAGGCCGATTACACCCCCTATCAGCCGTATCCAGATATGAAAGTCCTTCACCATCAAGGTAAGTTCTCGATGCAATACAAGAATGAGCATCGCGAAGTTCTCGATTGGAACCCCTCGTTTGAAAGTGACTTAATTCGCAAGCGATTTCCGATATTTGCGATACTCAAGACTAGTTTTCCGCTAATTCGGAGAACTTTATATGAAGAGGGAAGGTACTTTCAGAAAAAGACAAATACTCTGGCAGCAGACTCCTTTATCGATGGATATTCCCAACTCTACTATTTAACAACATTAACTGCATATTCAGAAGGCCCTGGGACTTTCATTTTCATAGGGAATGATGCGACTCATAAACCCCTAACGTTGCAAACACCAGAATATGAGCCTAGATCACAGGTTACCCAATGCAATACTCCTTTGGATGGTGTAGAAGGTATAACGAATGTGGATATTGCACATTATCAGGTAAATGTTGCCGCTCTTAAGCGCCTTGGCATTTGGTTTGATCAGATGCGAGAAGAAGGGGTCTACGACAATACTCGCATCATCATTGTTTCGGACCATGGCAGCGATTTGTATTCAGAGGGCATGAAAGAGTTTGGGTCAAAAATGTATGAGTATAACCGATATGTACCATTGATGTTGTTTAAGGATTTTGAAGCAGAAGGAGATGTTCGTATTGATCCCACCTTTATGACCAATGCGGATGCTCCTCTCTTTGCCATCAAGGATGTAGTTCAGAATCCCCTCAATCCAGCAACGCAGAAGAATCTGTATGAGCAAGTGAACAAAGAACTGGTGAATGCCTACTATGGACCGTGGGATCCCCGAGAAAATACTGATGCGGTATTCAAACATGATCCCTCACGGAGCTTTTCTGTACACGACGATATTTATGTTGAGTCCAACTGGGCTCCAATCCAGCACTGATTACGAAAGGAAGGAATTGTCATGATGCTTTTCTATATAGATCCGGGAACAGGGAGTATGCTTTTCTCCATTGTCATTGGCTTGGTTACAATGCTCTATTTTTTAGGAAAGGCTGCCATCATCAAACTGAAGTTTGTTCTCTCAGGGGGAAAGGCCACCAGTTCAAAGAATCGATATCCTTTGGTCATCTATTCGGAAGGTAAACGTTATTGGAATGTCTTCAAACCAATTCTAGAGGCTTTAGAGAGAAGGGGCGTTAAAACTATATTCTACACTTCATCTGAAGATGATCCAGTTTTTTCTTCCCAGTTAACCCATATCACCAGTGAATTCATTGGAGAAGGAAACAAAGCATTTACAAGATTGAATTTTCTGGAAGCGGATGTATGCCTGATGACCACCCCAGGCCTTGATGTCTATCAGCTCAAGCGTTCCAGGGGAGTGAAACATTATGCACATATCCTGCACGCAGTGGATGATGCGACCAGTTACCGGCTGTTTGGTTTGGACTACTATGATTCTGTCTTGCTCTCAGGTGAGTACCAGAAAGCTCATGTAAGGCAATTGGAGAAGCAACGGGGGATCAAGGAAAAAGATTTGGTGGTGGTAGGCTGTCCGTATCTGGATGTACTGCAGGAGAAAGTGTCAGCACTACAGCCAGACCCAAAGCAGAATTTCACTGTCTTGGTTGCTCCCTCCTGGGGCAAGAGTGGCATACTTTCACGCTATGGGGCCTCGTTGCTTGATCCTTTGGTAGAAACTGGTTTTACCATCATCGTTCGGCCTCATCCACAGTCCAAACAATCGGAACAGGATGTGTTGTCCAGTCTGGAAGCACGATATAAGAGTAAGCAGAATCTTGAATGGGATTTCAGCAATGAGAATCTTCGCTCCCTATCCCGAGCAGATATCATGATCAGTGACTTTTCCGGAGTCATCTTTGATTATACCTTCCTCTTTGACCGTCCTTTCCTCTATGTGAACAGTTCCTTCGATGCCAAGCCTTATGATTCTTACGATATCGAGGAACAACCCTGGAAGTTCCGTGTGCTTCCTGAGATAGGGATTGAGCTTCAGGAGACGGATTTTGCCGATATCGGAAACGTGCTTATTGAGGCAACCAAGAGTCAGAAATTGGAGGAAAACCGAAAGCGTGCCAAAGAGACAGCTTGGCAATACCCAGCAGAGAGTGGTGAGAAGGTTGCTGAGTTTCTCCTATCCCAAGTAAATGCAATTTCTTCGAGCAAGGAATTTAAGTCATGATTTTTTATAATCTCTTTATCTATCCTCTCGAAATGCTTGTAGACTTCTTCTTTGTATTCTTTCACGAGAGTTTTGAGAATATTGGGCTTTCCATTCTTGGTATCAGCATTGTCATCAACATGCTTTCACTGCCTTTATACAATAAAGCAGAGCTCCTTCAACGAAAAGAGCGTGACCTGCGTATGCAAATGGCACCTGGAATCAATCGCATAAAGCAAGCATTCAAGGGTGATGAACAGTATATGATTCTGTCTACTTATTACCGACAGAACCATTACCATCCAGTGTATGCCCTTCGAAGCTCTGTGAGTTTGATGATTCAGGTTCCATTTTTCATCGCTGCCTATCATTACCTGTCCAATCTTCCTCAATTGCAGGGAGTTCGGTTTTTCGGCATCTCTGATTTGGGTCAGCCCGATGGGATGCTTGTCATTGGTGCAATGAAGGCCAACTTGCTTCCCATTCTTATGACACTGATCAACGTTATTGCAGGTGCTGTATATACTAAAGGGTTCCCAGTGCGTGATAAGCTCCAATTGTATGGAATGGCGCTTCTTTTCCTCGTGCTATTATACACATCACCTTCAGGCTTGGTCCTCTATTGGACCTGTAATAATCTCTTTTCGTTGGGTAAAAATCTCTTCTATCGGTTGAAGCACCCTTTGAAAGTACTCTATCTGCTTTGCGCGGCAGGGGCAGTTCTTTTGGCAGGCACAATTCTCATCTTGCATCCTTGGGCTCCTCTCATCAAACGAATGTTGGTGATTGCAGGTGCTTTGGGCATATGTTTGATTCCCATAATCATGAGCACTTTCTCCAAACTGTATCATCGATATGTTGCGGGCGTTTTTGTGAGCGGAAGTATGAGGAAACAGTTCTTCATCCTTTCGATTCTGCTGCTGTGGGTACTGCAGGGAATTGTGGTTCCTGCTTTGCTGATTCAATCCTCTCCTACCGAATTTTCTTATATTGGGGTTGTCAATCATCCTTTGACCTTTTTGCTAGATACAGCGACAAAATTTGCAGGTTTGTATCTGGTATGGGCGCTGCTATTCTATGTTCTTTCGAGCAATATCATCAGGGATATCTTGGCTTTGATGTTTCCCCCATTGGCTTGTGTAGCTCTCATGAATGTTCTGGTGTTTTCTGGAAGCTATGGGTATATCAGTCCTGTGCTGTTGTTTGATAATCCCGGTTTGCTCAATCCATCGACAATACTGAATCTCAGTTCAATAGGGAGTGCGCTCTGCATCTTTCTGGTATGTTTGTTTATCAGCATAAAAGGCCGTCCGGTACTCCTACGTCATATTCTTTCTATACTCTTGCTTGGTACTCTTCTGACATCAGGGGTTTTTGCCGTTAAAATCCATTCTGAATATGCAATGCATACTGAGATACTAAAAGAATTGGAACAACAAGAAACACTACAGAAGGGGAAAGCAGACTATGCTCTGTCCAAGCAGGGCAAGAATGTCGTCTATGTCTTCCTTGATCGGGCCATTGGCTCTTATGCAGGACTGTTTTTCCAAGAATTCCCAGAGATGAAGGATGTCTTTCAAGGCTTTACGTATTATCCAAATACCGTTTCCTTTGGCCACAATACAGCAAATGCAGGACCGGCAATGCTTGCTGGATATGAATATACCCCAGATAACCTCAATACACGAGCAACAGAAAAAATGGTTGATAAGCATAATGAGGCGCTTCTGGTTCTTCCTCGCCTCTTTTCAGAATCCGGTTATTCTGTTGTGTATTCTGATCCTCCTTACTCAAACTACCGATTGGTGGGAGATTATCGACCTTTCCAACCGTATTCTGAGATATCCGTCAAGCAATTGATTGGCAAGCAAACAATTCGATATAAGCAAGAACATGCAGATGTGTTGAAATGGGACCCTTCAGCAACCAGCGATGTGCTGAAAGCTCGATTGCCTGTATTCAGCCTACTTCGCACAGCATTGCCGGTTATGCGTGAAGCCATGTATGACAATGGGCGATACATGCGTATGGGTTTTACAGCGCAAAGTATTGATGCGTTTCTAGATTCCTATTCCCAGTTGTACTACCTGCCTGACCTTACTGATTGTTCTGCAACAGGAGATACGTTTACCATCATAGCTAATGAGACTCCTCATGAGCCGGTATTGCTCAATGGATCTAGGTATGAGCCAAGCGATGTGATAACAGATCTATACAATCCATTTACGCAAGCAGGTCCAGGCGAATTCCAGCCTGAATTGGCTACCTATCAGGTGAATGCAGCCACCCTGATACAACTAGGGAAATGGTTGAAACATCTCCAGGATGAAGGGGTGTATGATAATACAAGAATTATCATTGTTTCAGATCATGGATATACAGTGAGCACACCATATTTTCATGATTTTCAAAAGAATGGCTTGGAATATGCATTATACAATCCATTGCTTCTGATAAAAGACTTTAGTGAAAGTGGATCATTGCAAATGGATGAACAATTCATGACCAATGCAGATGCTGCGATACTAGCCCTGGAGGGTCTGGGTATCCCTATGATCAATCCCTTTACTGGTGAGGATATGAAGGCTTGGATACAGAAGGATGAGGTGTCCGTATTCCAAGGAGGAGGTGCGAATTTCACTGGCAATCAGATACAGATTGACTATGGGAGAAGCTATACTGTTAAAAATGATATTCGTATTGAATCCAATTGGGGAACGCTTATTCCATAATTGTTCACGATACATCGTTTGATGGAGAATCATTGCCACTGGATAGCATGCTGGCTTTGGGGTAGAGTTACTTGATGTTATAAAACAGGAGAAAATGTTTACATGGCTAGTGTATACCTAGGAATCACCGGGGATATCATCCATCCGGGAATCATCAATATCATCAATGAGGGAGCTAAATATGGGGAGCTCATCGTAGGGCTTCTCACCGATTCGGCTATTGCTCCCCACAAGAGACTTCCCTATCTCTCCTATGAACAGCGGAGAGTGGTGGTGGAGAACATCAAGGGCGTAAGCAGGATTGTCCCCCAACAAGAGTGGAGCTATGTTCCCAATCTATTGAAGTACAAGCCCGACTACATCATCCATGGCGATGATTGGGTTACCGGTCCCTTGAGCAAGATCCGGGATGAAGTGTATGCAGTCATGCATGAGCTTGGTGGGAAAGTCATTGAGATTCCCTACACCAAGGGCATCAACTCATCGGCATTGGCCGAGCAACAAAAAGCCATCGGAACCACCCCGGAAGTTCGCTTGAAGACACTCAGGCGTTTGCTGGCTGCCAAACCGATTGTGAGGATCCTTGAAGTCCATGATGGGCTATCCGGTCTTATCGCAGAGCATGTCTCTGTATGCAAGGATGGTGAGTTCCATACCTTCGATGGCATGTGGTCATCCAGCCTTACCGATTCCACCTCCAAAGGGAAACCAGATATCGAAGCAGTCGACCTGACAACCCGGCTCCAGGGAGTCACTGACATTCTGGAATGCACTACCAAACCCATCATCTATGATGGAGACACCGGTGGCCTTGCTGAGCATTTTGTGTACACCGTTCGAACGCTGGAACGCAATGGCATCTCGGCCATCATCATTGAAGACAAAATGGGGCTGAAGAAGAACTCACTCTTCGGAACCGATGTGAAGCAACATCTTGCTCCCATCGAGGATTTTTCCTTGAAAATCAGCATGGGTAAGCAAGCCCAGGTGACCAAGGATTTCATGATCATTGCAAGACTTGAGTCCCTCATCGCCGGTGGCACAGTCGCCGAAGCCCTGGAACGAGCATACGCCTACGTGAAAGCAGGTGCAGACGGCATCATGATCCACAGCAAGGACAAGAGCGGTGAGGATGTGAAGGAGTTCTGTCTTGCTTTCAGGAGCGAGTACAGCCATGTCCCTCTCATCCTGGTTCCTACTACCTACAACCAGTTTACTGAAGCGGAGTTCCAGCAGTGGGGTGCCAACATCATCATCTATGCAAACCACATGCTGCGGGCTGCCTATCCAGCAATGGTTGACGTTGCCAAATCGATTCTTGAGAACGGCCGTTCCTTGGAAGCCGATCCTCTCTGCATGCCTATCAAACAGATCCTGGAACTGATTCCAGGAACCAAATAGGGGAGGCTTTGCATGATTGATCCCTCTTCCTTTGTCCAGGAACTCCAGAAACAAGGAACCGGATTTTTCACAGGTGTTCCTGACTCACTCTTGAAGAACCTTTGTGCGTTCATCACCGATTCTTTTGATGCCGAGCATCACATCATCGCAGCCAACGAAGGCAATGCAGTTGCCTTGGCAGCAGGACACTATCTTGCGACAGGCACCATTCCGATGGTGTACATGCAGAACTCTGGAGAAGGGAATGCAGTGAACCCACTGCTCTCCCTTGCTGATACCGATGTGTATCAGATCCCGTTGCTGCTCTGCATTGGTTGGAGAGGAGAGCCCGGGGTGCACGATGAACCCCAGCACGTCAAGCAAGGAAAGGTTACCTTGAGCCTGCTTGAAACCATGGGAATACCGTATCAGGTACTCTCTTCTGACGAAGCATCGATGAAAGTCCAGGTTGAGCAAGCGTATGCCACCATGAAGGCAGAGCAGGCCCCCGTTGCTCTTATTGTCAAGAAAGGTCTGTTTGCTGAGTACGCACTTCAGCAACCCGATCGGGTGGAAGGCAAGCTGACACGCGAAGAGGCCTTGGAAATCATTGTAAGCCATACTGTTCCCCGTGCCATCTTCGTGTCTACCACAGGCATGGCCTCTCGTGAGTTGTATGAGATTCGTGAGAGAAACGGAGAAGGGCACGAGAAGGATTTTCTTACCGTCGGCTCCATGGGACACGCTTCCCAGATAGCGTTGGGGATTGCCCTGAGCAAGAAAAACCGACAGGTGTATTGTCTTGATGGTGATGGGGCTGCCCTCATGCACCTTGGTGGAATGGCCATCATCGGAACCACGAAACCAGAGAATTACTTCCACATCATCCTGAACAACGGTTCTCATGACTCAGTAGGCGGCCAGCCGACGGTTGGACGTGATGTTGATCTGGTTGGTGTAGCCAAAAGTCTTGGCTATGCAACGGCCGTCAAGGTAACGGATGAAAGTGCTTTGGTTGAAGCTTTGGCAACTAAGCAGGCTGGACCACACTGTATTGAGGTGTTGGTGAAGAAGGGAAATCGCAAGGACCTTGGACGTCCGAAGAGTACACCTGTAGAGAACAAGCAGGCGTTCATGCACTATATAGCAGAGGAAACCACATGATTCGAGAAGCGGTGATTGTTGGAGCGGGATTGGGCAGTCGTCTCAAAGATATGACCAAGGACAGGCCGAAAGGCTTTCTTGAGCTGGATGGTTCATACTTGGTGGAAATGTCCATCAAGAAACTTCTGGAACATGGTATCGAACGTATCATCATCGGTACCGGGTACTGCAGTGAGTGGTATGAGAAGCTTGCAAAGAAGTACCCTGCCATCGAGACGGTGCATAATGCAAACTATGCCGGAACAGGCAGTATGGGAACGCTTGAAGTCTGTGCTGCCAAAGTAACAAGTGACATCCTTCTGCTGGAATCAGATCTCATCTATGATTCTGTGGCTCTGTTCACCTTACTCAACGATCATCATCGGAATGTGGTGCTCGGTTCTGGTGCAACCAATTCAGGGGATGAGGTGTACATCGCCGTTGATGAGAATATTGAGGTTGCTGCAATTTCGAAGAAACTCGAGATGGTAGGGAAGTCCTATGCCGAATTGGTGGGCATTTCCAAACTCTCTTACAAGACGTTGCAAGCCATGTGCAGCTTTGCCGCTTCCCACCATCAGGACATGCCCAAAATGGAGTATGAGACTGCTTTGGTCGGAGCCCAGAAGATGGGAGAGCATCTGTTTGTGCGAAAGGTGAATTATCTGGCATGGCGCGAGATTGACGATGCCTCGCACCTTGAGATGGCAACCAAGGAGATTCTTCCCAGGATTCAGGAGAATGAGAGCATTCGCCAGGTCCGTCGTGAGGTGCTGCTCAATCCTGGTCCTGCAACCACCACTGACTCGGTGAAGTATGCCCAGGTGTGTGCCGACATCTGTCCTCGTGAGGAAGAGTTTGGGCAGATGATGCGCTGGATTTGTGATGAACTCACCTTGTTCATCGGAAAGAAAGAAGACTACGAGACAGTCCTCTTTGCAGGCTCCGGAACCTTGGCTGACGAAGTCATGGTCTCCTCCTGTGTGCCTCAGGATGGGAAGCTGCTCATCATCAACAACGGTTCGTATGGACAGCGCTTGGCCAAGATTGCCTCAGTGTACAAGATGGACTATGAAGTCTATGAAAGCAGCACGTATGAAGCGATTGATCTGGATGCCTTGGGAAAGAAGCTTGATGAAGGTTCCTATACCCATCTTGCGGCAGTCTATCACGAGACAACCACTGGGTTGTTGAATCCCATTCCCCAGATAGGGCGTATGTGCCATGACCGCGGTATTGTCACCATCATCGACACGGTGAGTGCGTTTTCAGCAATCCCCATCGATATGGAACGTGATTGCATCGACTTTATGGCATCCACTTCCAATAAGTGCATCCAGGGGATGGCTGGTGTATGTTTCGTATTCTGCAACCGCAAGGAGCTGGAAAAGCTCAAGGGTGAGCCGATGCGCAACTACTACATGAACCTGTATGACCAGTACCAGTATTTCTCCAAGACGTTGCAAACACGGTTCACACCTCCTGTTCAGATATTGAACGCATTGCGTCAAGCCATTATTGAGACCAAGCAAGAGACCATAGAAGCTCGTTATGCGCGCTATACGGCTTGCTGGAACATACTGGTGGATGTGGTGAAGGAGTTGGGCTTGGAAATGCTGGTGAAAAAGGAGGAACAATCCCACCTGATCACAGCAATTCTGGAGCCACAGGATGGCAAGTACTCATTTGAGGAGTTCCATGACCTGGCACGGGAGCAGAGTTTTACCATCTATCCGGGAAAGCTGGGGAACATCAATACATTCAGGATAGCCAACATCGGGGATATCCAACCCCATGAGATGGAGCAATTCGCTCAGTTCATGCGTGAGTATTTCAGAAAGTAGAAGCTACAATCCACTATGAACTGTCCTTACCAAGGGGAATCTGCTCAGGCAGGTTCCCCTTCGCTGTCTCTAGAGGTTATCCCTTGCTGCTCTGCCTGGGAATAAGCTTGGACTGCAGCACATGCTTTTGCTTGGAGTAGGACCCTGTGTTGATCACCTGCTTGAGCAGGCTTACCCCCAGCATACCCATCTCTTGGAGCGGGAGCTCGAACGTGGTGATGGGTACATTCCAGAACTCGGAGAAATCGCGGTTGTCGAAGCCCACCACCCGAACCTGCCGGGGAACCTGGTAGCCTCGCTTCTGCAGAGCCGAGATAGCCCCTGCAGCAATATAGTCATTCGCGCAGAATATCCCATCTGTCTCAGGATGTGCATCCATGATGCTGTTGGCAGCCTCAAAACCGTGGGAGAAATCGTACGTACCGAAGTAGGAGTGGGTAGGCATGCTCAGATTCAGCTCACCAACCCGTTCGGAGAACCCCTTCAGGCGATCCTGCACTGAAAGACGATCCTCAGGGCCGCATATCATTGCAGGATTGCGCATCCCGCATCCATACAAGTGCTCTGCCGCCTGATACCCCCCTGTCCGGTTGTCAGGTATGACGCTGATCATATCCGGGGTGTCCATATTCACCGAAACAATCGGGATGTCGGAGTTCTGGATATCCAGGTTGAACTCCTTCCAGATCGGCAGGTGGTGGCAAAACAGGATTCCTTCCACCTTGTGGCTCTTCAGGAATTGGTAGGCCTTCTTCAGGTCATTGCCGAACTCAATACCGGAGACGAAGAACAGTGAGTGCTGTCCCCCCGAGAGCCCGTGCTCAATACCGCGCACAATCTGGTTGACGAACGTCTCGGTGATATCGGCGGCAAGACAGCCGATGATCCCCGAAGAACCGCGTTTCATCCGTGAAGCACTCCAGGAGGGC
>Ga0265295_1000872_pt1 | contig 57083 bp, 52 predicted proteins | sample Munlansysbiofilm_FD_192503 | JGI IMG/M metagenome (GOLD analysis project Ga0265295, IMG submission 192503) | Leachate microbial communities from a municipal landfill in Southern Ontario, Canada - Methane capture system biofilm | ecosystem: Engineered > Solid waste > Landfill > Unclassified ... | reverse complement strand
AGAACGAGGACTTAACCTTACAATGAATTTATCTAGTTTTGAGAGATGTCTGGTGACGATGGCGAAGTGGACACACCTGTTCCCATCCCGAACACAGAAGTTAAGCACTTCAGCGCCGAAAATAGTAGAAGTATCTGCGAAGATAGGACGTTGCCAGGCAAATCTTAATAAAACGCCTAAATAGCTCAGTCGGTTAGAGCACCTGACTGTTAATCAGGGGGTCCTAGGTTCGAGTCCTAGTTTGGGCGCCACGATTTTCAAACACACGGCTTTTAGGCCGTTTTTTTTTGCTTTTTGAATACAATTGAAACAACAATATTTAAATACACACAAAAAATACTTTTCAAAACTCATAAATATGCTATAATAATATTGCAGTTAAAAATGCCTAAATAGCTCAGTCGGTTAGAGCACCTGACTGTTAATCAGGGGGTCCTAGGTTCGAGTCCTAGTTTGGGCGCCATATTAACATTTACAACCCATGCATTTGGGTTGTTTTTTTCATTTCTTATACGAGAAAAAAGTTAACTTCATGTATGACAATCATATGAAAAAATACTTGTATACACTTTCATTTTTGGACACTCTTGTATATATTTTGTGAAAGTGTATAATTTAAACTGAAAGAAGGGTTTAAATGAAGTTATTAAGAAAGTTTTATCTATTTACAATTACATTTTTTAAAGCAATCTTTAGACTTATCTTAGGGTTAAGAACCCCTAAAGGTTTAATCGCCTTGTTCATTTCATTCTCTATATTTTACGGATGGGCAATCGCATTTATCATCTATGGTTCTATTGCATCTAATGGATGGTTCTTAACGATTGGCAGTGGCGTTCTTGTGTTTTGGTTAGCGCCTGGAACACCGTTTTTCCCAATTATGATTATCGCTACGCTTTTTATCCAGAGAATTATACTTAGAGATCATAAGACACAATCATTTAGAAAAATATATAATGAATACTTAGGCAGCACTAAAAAAAGCGAAGATGATAAAATCATCGAATTCATGGAAGATAAAACGGATTTCGCAGATCCTACACCAGAGGAACTAAAAGACGCAAATCAAAATGAAGATTTGTAAATATGTGATACAATGAGTTTGGAGGAGATATGATGAACTTTATTCATACTGAAGATAGAATATATTACGAAAATGATTCAAAAAAACTACTAGCGGAAGTCAGATTTCCACTTAAAGAAGATGGTGTTGTCGAAATAAATCGAACTTTTGTGGACCCTTCTCTTAGGGGGCAAGGCGTTGCCAATTTGTTATTAGAAGCTGCTTATAAACAACTTAAGTTAAATAACTTGAGCGTCATACCGACGTGTTCATACGCATTGGTTTGGTTTAAACGAAATACGGATAAACAAGACATTCTAAAAGATAATCTAGATTTAGATCAATTGAAAGAAGAATGTGCCATTTAAGGAGGATTTCAAATGGATTATATAACAGAAGATCATCAAATTTATGTATGCGACGATGGAACTAAGATTGCAGAAGTCACTTTTCCTTTGGTGTCCGAAGGTCTTGTTGACATTAATCATGTGGAAGTCAATCCAGACTATAGAGGTCAGGGCATTGCTAATAAGTTGATGTTGCTTTGTGTAGAAGCCATTGAAGGTCTTGGTTATAAAGCCATCATCAGTTGTCCTTACGCGATTAAGTTTTTTAATGAAAATGACAACTACAAACACCTATTAAAGTGAGACTTAACCGGTCTCATTTTTTCTTTTTTCTGATAAATAAAAGGTGTTTTGTGTTATAATACCTAGCGTATTTATGAGGAATTTACTATGAATAAGAAGCTTCAAAAAAATATCTTTATCCTAACCTTACCAATCTTCATTGAGTTGGCATTTTTTATACTAATGGGATCAGTCGATACCATCATGATTTCTGCTTACGAAAAGGCAAACAGTTATGCTACTGGTAGTGTCGCTGCAGTTGGGAATGCTTCAACAGTCATCAATTTATTTGGTGTCCTTTTAAACGTGGTTTCCACAGGGATTGCCGTCGTGGTTTCACAATATTTAGGTGCGAAAAGAGTTGAAGAATCAAAAAAAACAATTCTAACGGGGATATTCATGCAAGTATTCATCGGCCTTGCAATTTCTTTGCTATTATTAGTACTTGGAAACACTTTGTTTAAACTAATCGGAACCCCGGTTGAAATCTTAGATTTAACGTATAAATACTTATTTTATACCGCAATATCGTTGATATTTGTCGCAGTGTCAAACGCAATTTCAGCAAGTTTGAGAAGTCATGGTCATACCACAGAGGTTATGGTAACAGTGATGGTTGCGAATCTATTTAACATTTTTTTCAACTATATTTTTATTTTTGGTTACTTTGGCGTACCTGAAATGGGCGTTTCTGGTGCGGCACTCTCAACCATGTTAATGCGACTATTTACGATGTTGGTTTCAGTGGTATTATTAAAAAAAATAATTGGATTGTCTGTCTTAAATGTAAAACTACATGTCGATCAGGCAAAAAAAATACTAAAGGTTGGGATTCCCTCAGCGCTTGAAAACATGACTTACAATGTCATGCAGTTCGTCATACTCTCTTTTGTAAACAAACTTGGGACAGAAATGATCACAGCTAGAACCTATGTGAATACAATGCTTAGCTACATCTACTTATTCAGCGGTGCATTTGCCTCAGGAAACGCGATTATAACAGGTTACTACATCGGAGAAGAAGATTATGAAGGTGCCTATAAGAATACGCTTAAAACAACGATTTATACGCTTTCTATCGTTACGTCAGCCGTGCTTATTCTCAATGTATTCGCCACGCCAGTAGCCAAGTTTTTTACTGAAGATCCAATCATTATTAAAACCATTAGACAAGTTTTATGGTTTGCGTTATTATTAGAAGTGGGTAGGGCATTGAATTTAGTCATTATTCAATCCTTACGTGCAACGGGTGATACAACTTTTCCACTTGTCATGGCTGTATTTTCAATGTTAGGGATCGGCATAACTTTCGCTTATCTTTTCAGTCATACACTAGGACTTGGATTGTTAGGCATCTATTTGGGTATAGCCGTAGATGAACTCTTCAGAGGCTTTACAATGCTTGCGAGATGGATTAGAAGATCATGGGTGAACAAATCACTTGTGAGGGGGTAACTATGAAACCAGTTATAATTGCAGTAGCAGGAGGGTCAGCCTCAGGTAAAACCACTGTAGTCAATGAAATACTTAGCAAACTTGATTTGAAAAGTGTCGCAATCATCAAACATGACGACTACTATAAAAATCAAGCTGATATGTCTTTAGAACAACGTTATAAAGTCAACTATGATCATCCAAGTTCTCTTGATAACGATTTATTGGTCAATGATATTAAAAGGCTTTTAGATGGCGAAACAATCGAAAAACCCATGTATGATTTTGAACGTTACACCAGGTCAACAGAAACCGAAAGCATATCGCCTAAAAAAGTGATCATTTTAGAAGGCATTCTAATACTGACAGATGAACGCATTAGAAACTTAGCAGACATAAAATTGTTTGTTGAATTAGACGATGATACACGATTCATCCGAAGACTTCAAAGAGACTTAAAAGAACGTGGTAGAAGTGTTGAATCTGTGATAGAACAATATCAAAATACAGTAAAGCCTATGCACTTTAAGTATGTAAAACCAACCAAACGGTTCGCAGATGTCATCATTCCTAACGATTATAATCATGGTGTGGCAGTCGACATTATTGTTTCAAAAATACAAATGATTTTAGGTGAGATGAAATGATTTTAATTATAGGTGCTATGGCTTCAGAAACTTCTCAAATAGAACAACTGATTCAAAATCAAAACTGGCTTTCCATTGCAGGGAAACCAATTGTTTTAGGTACGATTAATGACCAAAAAGTGATGCTTGCTACCACAGGTGTTGGCAAAGTAAATGCGAGTATGGTATTGTCTGCCATTTTAAGCAAATACCCAATTGATTGGATCATCAATGTTGGCTTAGTTGGAGGGTTCATGCCATTGGTTCAAGGCGAAATGGTCATTGTAAATCAAGCCATATATCATGACTTTGACTTAACCATCTTTGGATATGAAAAAGGTCAAGTTCCACAAATGCCGGTATACTATCAAACAGATGTAAAACTACTGAATAAACTCTCTAGCCTTTTAAATGTGAAACATGTTAAACTATATACAGGAGACTCTTTCACGACCAGCTTGATCGAAGAAAATGCTTGTTGTGATATGGAAGGTGCTGCGTTTTACCAAGTTGCTTACTTGTTTGAGAAACCAATTATATCCGTTAAAGTGATTTCGGATGTCATTGGAAAACCCTCTCAAATTGAAGCGTATGAAGCTTTTGAACAGTCGTGCAGCCAAAGGTTTAAAACACTAATAGGATTAGTCCTTTAAGGAGGCAATTATGCGTGGTTTAATGGTTTTATCAGATGATTGTGAAGACACAGAAGCACTTTCGACTAGAGCTTTATTGAAACGAGCACAAATTGAGATCGATACCGTAACAATTAATGAATCAAAAGAAATCAAAACCGCTTATGGACTTGAAGTAAAAGTGGATTATCATAAAGATGAAATTGATCTGGATGATTATCAATTTTTAGTCATTCCTGGAGGTAAATACGTTTCAATGACAATTGAGAAAGATACCTATATTAAATCATTATCTGCCTCGTTTAAACTAGAAGGCAAACTCCTATGTGCCATTTGTGCAGGTCCACGATTCTTAGGGGAAATGGGCCTATTAAAAGGGGTTAAATATGTCATTTATCCAGGATTAGATGAAAAAAGATTTGAAGGGCACTATGATTCATCGTCTAAAGCCCTTACCGATGGCCTCATAATCACAGGAAGAGGCGCTGGTTGTACAACCGATTTTGCCTATGAAATCATTAAATTCATTAAGGGAGAAACGTTTGCTAAATCAATTTTAAAACAGATTGCTTTGGATTAAAAAAAGTTATGAAAAAATATTGACAAACGTATTTTTGATGGTATAATTATAAATGCGCTTGTTCAAATATGGCCCGTTGGAGAAACGGTTAACTCACATGCCTTTCACGCATGCATTCACGGGTTCGAATCCCGTACGGGTCACCATTTTAGTTGTACTCATAGCTCAATTGGATAGAGCGTTTGACTACGGATCAAAAGGTTGGGGGTTCAAGTCCTCTTGGGTACGCCATTATTTTTTCGGGAAGTAGCTTAGCTTGGTAGAGCGCCTGGTTTGGGACCAGGAGGTCGCAGGTTCAAATCCTGTTTTCCCGACCATCATTTGCGGGTGTAGTTCAATGGTAGAACCCCAGCCTTCCAAGCTGATGACGCCGGTTCGATCCCGGTCACCCGCTCCAATTGATGAATAAAAAGTCTGTCTATAATAGATAGACTTTTTTTGGCTTTTGAACTATAATTGATGTGAAGAAATAAACAGAAAAGGTGACGTAATGTTTAACGAAATACATAAAAAAGAACTTTTTGATGCATGTGATGAGTTTGGCAATAAACTAGGGATAGACATGGTACGTGGTGAACCTCACAAAGAAGGTTTGTATCATGAAGTAGTGGAAATCCTTACGGTCAATCTTCATAATCAAATATTGGTTACTAAGAGAGCAGAATCTAAAAATTATCCTCTTTATTGGGAAATTACAGGAGGGTCCGTTTTAAAAGGTGAAACAACCCTTGAGGGGGCAAAGCGAGAACTATTTGAAGAAACCGGACTAAATGCCGAAAACTTAACGCTATTATATCGTAAAACAGAAAAGGACGCTTTGTTTCGAGGATTTGTAACACAAGTATCATCTGATAAAGTAATACTTCAACTAGGTGAGACCATTGATCATCAATGGATTGATGCTTGTGATTTTGTTGAGTTTATCAACAAAGAATTATTCATCCCAACAACAAGGAAACGACTTTTATGTGCTTGGTATTTAATAGAACCAATGTTGTTTAAAAATGAACAGTATGATTGTTAGACGAATGCGCATTTTGCGCATTTTTTCTTATTTGCTATAAATATACCTTAATAATTTGCATTTAAGCTTAAAATATGTAAAAATTATAATAAGGAGGCGTCAAATATGTCAAATTTATTGGAGTTTATTCAAGATAACCTAGTTGTTGTCATTGTCGTATTGGCAGCGGTTGTCGTATTAGTTTTATTGATGGTCATTTTAAAGAAACCGAAGAAATCAGTTGAAGTGATTGAATTTCGTAAAGAACCCTTCCAAGAGCAGCCATTGGTGACTGAGAAGCCACAAGTACAAAAAGTGTCTGTTAATGAGGTTCCTAAAGAGACGAAACCTACTTTAGAAGTCAAAGAAGTCGAACCGAACAAGGAAAGCGAAACTGATGATGAAGATGATCCTTCAAAGGATGTAGTATCCTCTGACAAACCACCAAGATATCACGTTTCACAAAACAAAGATGAAAAGAGTCCTCATTTTAAGAAATGGCGTATAAGAAAAGAAGGTTCTAAAAAGACAATCAAGTTTTATGATACGCAAAAAGAAGCCATAGAGGTTGCTACAGATTTAGCAGATAAAGCTGGTACAACCATTGTAATTCATAAAGTCGATGGCACTATTCGTAAGCAGGACTACACGAAAAAATAAAGCACCATCAAAGGGGCGTAACGAAATGAAGAGGCAAAACACTTCAAGTCGTTTAGCCTTTTTTTATGAGCAAATTTTAATATATTTCGAATTCGAAATGATATACTAAAATTGGTGATAAAATGAAAAAATTTGAATTAGGCATTACAACTTTTGCTGAAGTCATGAAAGACCCAGTAACAGGCTATAAACCTACCTATGATGAAAGAATTAGGCAAGTGTTAGATGAAATCAAATTGGCAGATGAAGTTGGTCTGGATTTTTTTGGAATAGGTGAACACCACCGCAGCGACTACGCAGCATCGGCCCCACACATGATGTTGGCTGCCGCTGCATCCATTACAAAGCACATCAAGCTGGGGAGCGCAGTTACTGTGCTATCCTCTGAAGATCCTGTTCGAGTATATCAAAACTTTGCGACACTCAATGCGTTATCTAAAGGCAGGGCAGAGATAATGGCCGGAAGGGGGTCATTTATCGAATCGTTTCCTTTATTTGGTTACAATCTGAAGGATTATGATTTGTTATTCAGTGAAAAATTGGATTTGCTCGTAAAGATAAGAGATGAAGAAAGGGTAAGTTTTAGTGGTAATACACGAGCCCCACTCAATGATATTGGAATATACCCGAGAACGGATCACTTAACAATAAGCGTAGCTGTTGGCGGAACCCCAGAGTCCGTGGTTAGAGCCGCTGAATATGGACTTCCTTTATTTTTAGCCATCATTGGGGGGACGCCTAGAGCTTTTAAAGGCCTTGTTAATTTGTACGATAAGGTTTATCAAGCGTCTGGACATGATTTGGCAAACAGGTTTGTTTCTGTGCATTCACATGGGTATATTGCAGAAACATATGAAGAAGCTTTCGAAACTTACTATCCATCCATGGAACAAGCGATGAACACGATTGGTAAAGAGCGTGGATGGCCTAGATACACGAAAGCCTCTTATGAAGCTGCTAATGGTAAAGAAGGCGCCTTGTTTGTTGGAGATCCTTTGTATGTGGCAGAGAAAATACTTCACTTGCGCAAAACACTTGGCATCGATAGATTTGCTTTACATGTGCCTGTCGGGCCCTTGAGTCATGATAAGGTACTACGTGCAATTGAACTTTTCGGCAAGAAAGTAAAACCAATTATAGAGGAAGCTATAAAGAAAGAATCTATATAAAAGCATTCTGTTATTGTATCATTTGATTTATTAAGTAAACTCATTATAATTTGAAACATCTAGGAGGAATTTTATGTTTGAAAATTTAAAGATAGATTCATGGCAAAAAGCCGTGTTATACGCTATAACGGCGTTGGCCATTTGGCTTTTACATTATATGGCAAAGAAAAAAATAAAGTTTTCTTATCGCGTATTAGTAGCGCTTGGACTAGGGTTAGTTACAGGGTTAACGTTAGGAAGTGTCTCAACCACAATTAGGCCGATTGGTCAACTTTATGTTAGATTAATATCCATGGTAGTCATTCCATTGGTATTTGTTTCTATTTTAAAAAGTTTCACACAACTTGGTACATCCGATAAATTGAAGCGTATCTCCGTTAAAGCGTTGTTTTGGTTATTATTCACGACTGCGATTGCGACTATTTTGGGATTGATTGCTGCCTATGTATTCGAAATTGGTAAAGGTTTTGATGTTTCTGATATTGTATATACGCCAAGAGATGTAACACCGATTGAAACCGTAATTTTAAACCTGTTTCCGAACAATATTGTTCAGCACATGGTCAATAATCAAATGATTCCGGTTATTATATTTGCGGTATTTATTGCGATTGCCATCAACCATGAATCGAAGAAAAGAAAAGAATCAGTCAAACCAGTCTTGGATTTGATAGAAGCTTCTTCAAAAATCATGGTAGGTGTCACTAAAATGGTCATTAAATTTACACCATATGGTGTGTTTGCTTTAATGGCCAACGCAGCTGGAAGAAACAATTTAGAGACGTTAAAGTCATTAGGTATATATATTCTACTAATGTATGGGGTGATGTTCATTCATTTTGTTTTCGTTCAGTTGGGATTAATTGCTATAATCGGTAAATTGAATCCAATTCAATTCGTCAAGAACATTTATCCAGCACAAGTTGTCGCATTTACGTCACAAAGTTCCTACGGAACGTTGCCTGTCACAGTTAAATCATTAACGGATAGAACAGGGGTTTCTGAAAACATTGCCTCTTTTGTTGCACCACTAGGAGCGAACATTGGTATGAATGCATGTGGCGGGATTTTTCCGGCAATGGTAGCGATCTTCACGGCCAATGCATTTGGTATCAATCTACAATTTACCGACTACATGTTAATTGTACTGACGACCACCATTGCATCCATTGGTATCGCAGGTGTCCCAGGAATTGCAACCATAGCAGCAACTGTTGTGCTGGCAACACTTGGCCTACCAATTGAAGGCATTGCTTTAGTAGCGGGGGTGGATGCGTTGATTGATATGGGTAGAACTATGATTAATGTAACAGGCACCGCCGTAGCTGCCACATTAACGGCTAAATCTGAAAAAGAGTTGGATTTGGAAGTGTACTACAAAGACAAACAATTTTCGGAAGTTATTAGCGAAGACTAAAAGAAAGATTAAAAAATGTTGGTGTGACATACACTAACATTTTTTTTCTATTTATTGTTATTTAACGTATAATTGAACTAGATATGTCAATTCTAAAGGAGAAAAATATAATGGGTTCAGTTACTAAGCTATCAAGTGATTATGTGTTAAAAGAAGAAATCAACTTATCAAAGAATAAAAAACAGTTTTTAGTTGTCAATTTGTTGTCTGTTTTGTTAGTCATTCCACCCTTGCCATTGCTTTATTTCATAGAGTTTGAATCGTTCGATATATTGTTGCCAATCATCGGACTTGGCATATTTATCGTGATGATTATGATTCACGAATGGATACATGGATTGTTTTTCAAAAAGTATTCAAACACAAAAGTAACGTATAAGTTTCATGGTTGGGCTGCTAGTGCTTCAACCCCTGGCATTTACTACTACAAAAATAGTTATATGGTCATAGGATTAGCACCTGCTGTGATCATAAACTCGATTCTTTTGATTTTATTTATAGTCATTGAACCATTCAGATTAATGCTTCTCATCCTGCTTGCAATGCACTTATCCGGATGTGCAGGCGACTTTTATGTGATCTTCAAAATGAGAAAACTTATGAAAAATGCATTGATAGAAGACACAGGTGTAGGGATGAATATATTTGTGTCTGAAGCACAATAAAGAAATAAATTCGAAATAATTATTCACTTCAAACTATGGATATGCTATACTAATTTTAGATATGGGAGGGCAATATGGATATTATACTAAGCGTTTCAAATTTAAAGAAAAGCTTTGGTGATATTAAAGCGGTAAATGACATTTCTTTTAATGTAAGAAGAGGCAGTTTATTTGCATTTTTAGGACCAAACGGCGCAGGAAAATCTACCACAATTAATATGATTTCTACTTTGTTAGAAAAAGACAATGGCAAAATTCTATTAAACAATCAATCGGATGATACTTATTTTAGACATAAGATTGGTGTAGTGTTTCAAGCAAATATTTTAGATAATGATTTAACCGTAAAAGAAAACTTAATCTATCGGGGTGCATTATACATTAATGACCAAAAAGGTGTTTTGAAACGTTATGAGGAATTAAAGTCTTATTTGAGATTAGATGAATTCGAAAACCAGCGTTTTAAAACACTGTCAGGTGGCCAAAAAAGACGTGCAGAAATCGCACGAGCGTTGTTTTCAAATCCAGAGATTTTGTTTTTGGATGAACCAACAACTGGGTTAGACCCAGAAACAAGACAAGTGGTTTGGAGAGTCATTGATCAACTTAGAAAAGAAAAAGGCATGACCATCTTTCTAACCACGCATTACATGGAAGAAGCAGCCATTGCAGATCACGTGGTTATCATCAATAAAGGCGTTATTGTTGCTGAAGGGACCCCAACTGAACTAAAAAGCAAGCATTCGTACGATAGACTCAAGATTGTACCAATTGATAAGAAAACATTGACCACATACCTTGATAGCATAAAAAAACCTTATTTTAAAATCAGTGATGAATACATCATGCAAGTCGATGAAGCAACAGTTGCAATCGACATTATTTGCAATCAAAAAGATAACATCAAACAATTTGAAGTCATCAAAGGCACCATGGATGATGTGTTTATCGAAGTGATAGGAAGTGACCAACATGTATGATTTAAAAGGATTGATTTTAAGAAATGTTAAAACGTTTCTTAGAGATAAAGCGGCAGTATTCTTTTCGTTTTTGAGCGTCATCATTCTATTAGGATTATATTTCCTATTTATTGGTAAACAGTATACTTCAGGCACAGAATTTAATGGCATTAGCGACCCATTAAAAACTTACCTTTCCACAGGCGTGATCATGGGTGGGGTTTTGGTTATTAATACGGTAAGCTTGTCACTTGGTGTGATGGGGAATATCGTCACAGACCTGGAACAGAAGAAACTAGAAGGATTCTTAGTTACACCGGTCAGACGCTATAAAATCGTATTAGCCTATTACATTTCATCCATATTGGTGACGTTTATATTAACGTTAGTAATGTGGTTTATCACCATTTTATACATCGGAATCAGCACGGGATATTGGTATAGTTTTGAGACCATTACACTGATTAGCTTATTAATTCTACTCTACACATTTGTGTCTTCAAGTCTTATGATTTTCTTGGTTACGCTATTAAAGACAACCAATGCCTTTGGTACCCTTGCAGGGATATTAGGCACAGTGATTGGATTTATAAGTGGGATTTACATGCCTTTAGAAGTGTTAGGAAAAGGCATGGCAAATGTGGCATCTTTAGTCCCGTTTTCACATATGACCATCTGGATGAAACAAATCATTTTAAAAGGCGCATACAGTGAACTAGACCCAATGATGGTTAAGGAACTAGAAGTCTTTTATGGCACGCTTAACATTGGTGTTTTAGGCAATGAAGTAGGAACTATTTGGATTGTTTTAGGCATCGCACTTTTATCCTTGGGTTTATTAGTGCTTTCTTACCGAAACATGAGTAAAAAGCTTGTAAAATAGAAACATCTCATTTAAAAACCGTTGTGAGACGGTTTTTTTTGTATTGAAGCGTTTGCTTAATGGATATCATTTTGATTGTGAAAACCTATTTGATAAAATAAATGAGAAGCTGATCTTTGCGAAAATTCATTTTGAAGACATAAGTAAGAATCTCGTAGATAAAAATGAGGAATCCTAGATCTACATTATTGCAAAAACGTTATTAAATGTAGACTTTACAATTACGGAAGTCAATGGCTGCGTGATGTGTTCGTATGTTCATACTAAGCTAGCCTCAAAAGCAGGATTATCAGACAATGATATCAAACAAATGTTTGAAGGAGCGTTAGAAGGTGTTCCAGAAAAACAATCCTTGGGCGTGCTATTTGCTAAGGATTATGCATATTCAAAAGAAGTGGTGGATAAAGCCTTTTATGCAAGATTAATAGAACACTATGGCATCAACCAAGCAAGAGCAATTCTAGCTGCATCAGAGTTTATTACCATGACCAATAGCATGGGCATCTCAATGGCGCTTTTGAAAAGCACACTTACATTCAAACATGTAAAAGGCTCTAACCTTTTGAATGAATGGTTAATACCGCTTTTTACAATGTTGTTATTCCCACTGTTTTTAGTAGTAAATCTACTAGTTATTCCTTTTCATGCTAAAAAAGTATTTAGAAAAGCTTAGTTTTGTGTTACAATAATATAAGAAATTAAAGGAGTAATCCACTATACATAAGAATTGCCACCGGGTAATTCATTAGGTGATAGACACATACCATTAGGTCTTTGAAGGTATGTGGCTATCACCTTTTTTTTAAGATTTTTTTTGGAGGATTTATAATGGTTAAAACAATACTAAAATATACAAGTCTGAATGTACTGGGGATGCTTTCAATCTCTATCTATATTTTGGTGGATACGTTATTCATCTCTAATATAATTGGACCACTGGGTTTGGCTTCTTTGAATTTATCTATTGTCATTTATAGTTTGATTACAGGGCTATCGTTGATGATTGGGATTGGTGGGGCTACTTTATGGGTTAGAACTAAAGATAACCAATTTTTTGTGACGTCTTTGTTTCTTGGAATTGGTGTTTCAGTGGTGATGATGGTTGGCGGTGTTTTCTTTACAAACGAAGTGGTAAACGCGCTTCAAGCCAATGAAGACATCTTTGACTATACGTTTATGTACGTAAGAACCATCCTGCTTTTTTCACCACTATTTGTTATAAACACCCTATTAATTGCGTTTGTACGACATGATAAAAACCCAAAACTAGCGATGTCAGCTATGGTTTTGAGTAGTGGTGTCAACATTCTATTTGACTTTCTTTTCATGGTCGTTTTTAAAATGGGTATGTTTGGCGCTGCTCTAGCTACCTCAGTAGCCCCAATAGGTTCTTTATTGTTGTTATCTACACACTTTATCTTGAATCGAAACCATCGACTAGGTTTTAAAAAAATGGTCTTAAAAATCAGTGATTTTGGACGGATTATCTCTAGTGGCATTGCTTCATTTGTGAATGAGTCAAGTCAAGCGCTGACATTGTTTCTGTTCAATATCGTGATTCTTTCTATACACGGTAATCAAGGGCTTGGCGCCTATGGGATTGTTGCGAACATTTCGTTAATATTGTTCGCGATTATGACGGGTATTGGACAAGGTATTCAACCGATTATTGGAAAATACATCCGGAAAAATGAAATCGAAAATGCCATTAAAACCATAAACATAACCTTGAAGTTAGCAGGTTCGTTTAGTCTTATGTTCTATGTGATCATCCTCTTTTTTAATGAGAGTATCATCGGTTTATTCACAAACGATCAGGCAATCCAACACTTAGCAAAAAAAGCAATGAGTATCTATTTTTCCGGTCTTTTGTTTGCATCTGTTAATGTCGTAGTTGGTCTTTCATTTAATGTGATGGGGCAATCAAAAAAAGCCTTCATAATTTCAATTATGAGAGGCTTCGTTTTAATCATTCCGTCACTGTTCATTTTAAGCAGGTTATTTGGATACATAGGTGTTTTTATCTCATTTGTGCTAACAGAAGGATTGGTTTCAGTACTAGCGTTAAGCTTTTTTAAGAAGAATACAATTGGCATTAACCAAAGTCTTTGATTTCAAACTCGATGAACGCGTGATAGCGTTCATCTTTTTTTAACAATGGAAGTTTTACCAGTGTGTTATGTATCCCATTAGGTGCGTACTGGAATTCTAATGCAACACCCGCGTGCAAGCCGCCATTTGGATAGTTTTTTAAGAGTTTGGAAGGTAAATTATGTGTATATAAGACCATAACTGGGTAAGAAGAGCGAGCTTCAAGCCTAAGTTTTTGATCCGGACTAATTAAAAGAACATCTTGATCGTTTAAAAAATACGCATCATCATAACCTCTGAACATGTCATCAAGCAATTGGATTTTTCGAGGATGATTGAAATCATAGTAACCCAATGGGTTCTTAAGGCTAATAAACTCAAAATCCTCAGTTCTGTCAATATATAAATTTGATGGAATCATGAGTGTATGATCTAAAACTTGTGAAGGTGTACCTGTTAAATTGAAATAGATATGATTCGTGATGTTTAGATAGGTGTCTTCATCACTTATGGCATCGTATTCGATTCTAATTCTAGCATCCTTGTATAGATAATAAGTAACTTTTAAATGAATATTGCCTGGATAGCCACCCTCTAAATGTGGGCTATTATAGGATAAAGTAAGAGACAAGAAATCATCGTTCTCATGCGAATTTTCATAAGAGAACATCTGGTGGTTAAACCCGTTTATACCACCATGAAGTTGATACTTTCCTAAATAAGGTGGGGTAGGCGTATAGGTTTTACCATCGATATAAAAAGGTGACGCCTCTATTCTACCTGCATGTCTTCCAAGTGTTTTGCCATAACTAAGAGGTGCAGAAATGAATGACTCAATGCTTTCTGGTGCGACTGTGATGGTTCTATTTTTATAAGACAGTTTAAAAATAGCGGCACCAAAGTCCAGTATGGATAACTCGGTAACAGCATTTATTAATACATATTCAGTTACGCTAATGCTGTTTAATTTATGCGTTTTTTTCTTAATCACAAAATCACCTCAAATGTGAGTTCATTATAGCATAAGTAGAATTCTAAACACGAAAAAAAAATACAAAAGTAACGAAAATACGAAAACGTTATCGTAACCGAATATGTGTTTTGTGTGTTTGTGAAGCCAAAAGCCTGTTTTTCTGAAAAAAGCGTTTACATTTTCATTTGAAAAGCATATTGACACTGTAAAATCGTGGTGTTAAGATTAGTAACGTAAACGATTTCGTTATCGAGAAATGAAGGTGTTTAAGTGAATGGTTAAACTTAAAGACATCGCAGAAGCAATGAATGTTTCAGTGGGGACAGTAAGCAAAGCGCTCAGACATAGTCACGAAATAAGCGATGAAATGACAGACAAAATTGTCCGAATGGCTAATGAGCTTGGCTATATAGCAAACTCATCGGCAAGAAACTTAAAAACAAACAAATCTTATAATATAGGCGTTGTGTATGTGGATAAGTCTCGTTCTGGGTTAGGACATGATTTCTTTTCTAACATGTTAAACAGCATTAGAGATGAACTTACAGTGCATGGCTATGATTTCACATTTGTTTCCAAAGGCATAGGCGATAACCGTTTATCTTATGTCAATCACGCCAGATATCGAAGATGTGATGGGGTAATCATTGTTACTGCAGATTTTAAAGACCCTGAAGTGATTGAGCTTGTTCAGTCGGAAATACCTGTTGTCACAATTGACCATATTTTTAACAATCGTTCAGCAATCTTATCGGATAATCAAGATGGATTAGCAAAAATTGTAGAATATGCGTTTGATCAAGGGCACAGAAAAATTGCTTTCATACATGGTGAAGATACCGCTGTTACAGAACAAAGAATAGCCTCATTTCATAAAGCGTGTGAAAGACTTAATATTAAAGTACCAGATCCCTATATTAAAGAAGGGCTATACCACTTTCCAAAGCAAGCCGGTTTGGCTACCAGAGAATTACTTCAACTGGAGGATAGACCTACCTGTATCATATATCCAGATGATTATGCATATATGGGGGGGCTAACTGAAATAGAGAAACATGGACTTAAAATTCCTGATGACATCTCGGTTGTAGGGTATGATGGCATTTTCTTAAGTAGAATATTAAGGCCTATGTTGACAACTTATGTTCAAAACAGTGTCGAGATGGGCAAACAAGCAGTGATTCAACTGTTAGATCAAATTGAAAAACCTAAATCCTTTATTGCCAAACAAGTGAGAGTGGTTGGGACTTTACAATTAGGTCAAACAGTCAAAAAAATAGGTTAATACTAAACATAGTGAAGACTATGAAGGGAGAAAAATAAATGAAAAAAGTATTTGCATTCTTAACTGTAATCGCATTAGCGATTACACTAGTAGCTTGTGGGAATTCTTCCACAACAGAATTAAAAGAAGAAGGGAAAGTGCTTAATATTCGTGTATGGAACACTGAGTTCAAAGACCGTTTTAGAGCATATTATCCTGGCTATTTAGAAACTAAATCTAATGGCGATGACTTATTAGACGATGGAACAATCGTAAAATGGATTGAAGTTGCGAATGACCAAAATGGTTATCAAAACGCACTTGATGCTGCATTAGCAAACCAAAGCAAAGCAGCAGCCGATGATAAAATAGATATTTTCTTAATCGAAGCTGACTACGCTAAAAAATATGCTAATGACAAATATGCCTTAGATGTTGAAAAAGAACTGATGATTCCTTCTGAAACATTGAAACAACAATATGAATATACCAAAGACATCGTTAGAGATGAAAAAGGTGGACTACGTGCTGTTTCATGGCAAGCAACTCCAGGTTTATTTGCTTATCGTGCGGATATTGCAAGAGAAGTTTTAGGCACAGATGACCCAGTTCAAGTTCAAGAAGAATTAGAAACATGGGCGAAATTTGATGCAGTTGCTGCACAAATGAAAGAAAATAATTACTTTATGCTATCAGGTTTTGATGATGCGTTTAGAACTTTTTCAAATAACACCTCTAGTAAGTGGGTTAATGATAAAGACGAAGTCGTTGTTGATCAACAAATTTTAAACTGGATCAAACAAACTAAGACCTACTATACAAATGGCTACAACCATGCGACCAAATTATGGGATGGCGAATGGTCTGCAGACCAAGGTCCAGACGGTAAAGTATTCGGATTCTTCTATTCAACTTGGGGCATTAACTTCACACTTCTAGGAAACTCATTAGAAGATGCAGATGCACCAAAAGAATTAGGTAATGGTACATTTGGTGAATGGCGTGTTGTTCAAGGTCCAGCTAGTTATTATTGGGGTGGTACTTGGATTGTTGGTGCCAAAGGCACAGATAATCCGACACTTGTAAGAGACGTAATGATGAAACTTACAGCTAATAAGAACATTATGACTGACATCACTTTAGATACAGAAGACTATACAAATAATAAAGCGGCTATGGATGCAATTGCAAAAGATCCAAATTATGGTTCAGCATTCTTGGGTGGACAAAACCACGTAGCATTGTTTAATGCATCAGCAGCTAAAATTGACATGTCAAACATCTCTCCTTACGACCAAGGATTAAATGAAGGCATTCAAAATGCATTTAGAGACTACTTCTTAGGAACCTCTACATTTGCTCAAGCTTGGGAAGCATTTAAGACATCTTCAAGTACTAAGTACCCAGAGCTTAAATTCCCAAATACACCAGTAGAACCAAAATAATCCAACAATAAAACATCGTGAATAGGGGGAGGTTTCTCCCCCTAAATCACGCTAAAAAGGAGTTTATAACAATGAAAAGAAAATCAAAAATAAATTATAATAAGTGGGGATTACGCTTTGTCATGCCATTTATTGTCATCTATGTTTTATTTTCACTGATTCCGTTACTATCTACATTCGTATACAGTTTCTTTGAATACTATTTCAGATATGGGGGACTAGAACAGGTAGGTCCAAACTTCACGTTTTTGGATAATTACGTCAAAGTTTTTACAGAGGGTAAATTTTTCGTCTACTTAGGGAATACTTTAATTATGTGGATTATGGGGTTTGTACCTCAACTTATTGTCTCACTTTTATTGGCATTGTGGTTCACTTCAACTCGACTGAATATTAAGGGACAAGCGACGTATAAAACGGTCATGTATATGCCAAACCTAGTAATGGCTTCAGCTTTCTCATTGTTGTTCTTACGATTGTTTGCGAACAATGGTCCAGTTACCAATTTGCTCTTTGAAAGTGGTTTATTGGATGAAACATTTAGTTTTGTAAATAGAGCCTGGCCGACCAGAGGATTGATCGCGTTCATGAACTTTTTAATGTGGTTCGGTAACACAACCATTTTATTAATGGCTGGGATTATGGGCATTGATCAAACCATTATTGAATCGGCTCAAGTGGATGGAGCAAATAGTTTTCAGACATTTAGAAAAATCATTTTACCTTTATTGAAACCCATTTTATTGTTCGTAATGGTTACTTCATTGGTGGGTGGGGTTCAAATGTTCGATATTCCAACCATCTTTACCAGTGCAACAGGTGGACCTAAACAATCTGCCATGACCATCATGATGTACATAAGCGATTTATTGAGTATCTCAAAACAATATGGATTGGCAGGCGCTGTGTCAACAGTCTTGTTTGTGATAACCGCATCCATTAGTTTAACGTTCTTTTACTTCTTCAATAAAGACGAATTTAAAAAAGAGAAGAAGGAGGTCTAATAGACATGAAAAAAATGACAAAAAGTCGATTAAGCCTTTATGCTCAAAGAGCCTTAATATACACAGTATTATCTATGCTTACTATTTTAATCATATTTCTGTTTTATACACTGATTGTGAACGCATCCAGAGCACATGCAGATATTCAAAAAAGTTTCAGTTTGTTCTTTGGTAAACGCTTCGGTAGGAACTTTGAAAACCTACTAGATAATAAGAACATCAATGTGTTAAATGCAATGAAAAACAGCATGATTATTGCGTCTTTATCCGCAATATTTACAACTTATGTAAGTGCATTAACTGCGTACGGGATACATCTTTATAATTTCAAAGGTAGAAAGTTCATATATCTGTTTATCTTAGCTGTTATGATGATACCTTCACAAATTGCCAACATAGGGTTAGTCACCATTCTTTATGGCATCGGATTAGTGGATAATTTTGCAGTGATCATACTACCCTCACTAGCGGCTCCAGCAACATTTTTCTTTATCAAACAGTACTTAGACAGTGTGTTACCATTTGAAGTGGTAGAATCTGGCAGAGTAGACGGGGCAAAAGAACTTAGAATTTTCCACCAAATTGTCTTACCAATGATTAAACCAGCATTAGCTGTGCAGTTTATCTTTTCATTCGTAGCTTCTTGGAATAATTTCTTCCTACCGAGTCTCGTGATTCAGTCACCAGATAAGCGCACCATACCAATCGTTATATCGTTACTGAAGAACTCAAGTCCAGATACATTTGATTTAGGCCCAGTATATATGTTTATGGTATTAGCAATTGTTCCGATGTTAATCGTATACTTGATATTCTCAAGACAAATCATAAAAGGCGTTACACTTGGTAGTGTAAAAGGCTAGAAAGAGGCTCTAAATGAAATACGGATATTTTGACGATATTAAAAAAGAGTATGTTATTAATACACCATATACCCCTTATCCTTGGATTAATTATTTGGGTGTTGAAGACTATTTTGTTTTGTTTTCAAATACATCAGGGGGGTATAGTTTCTATAAAGATCCAAGGGCTCGACGACTTACTAGGTTTAGATATAACAACGTTCCAGTCGATAACGAGGGCAAGTATTTTTTCATCAAAGAAAATGATGTCCTTTGGAATATAGGCGTAAAACCTACCAAAACTGAAGTTGATGAATACGAAGCGCGCGTTGGGCTTAGCTACACCAAAATAACCTCTAAAAACAATGGTCTTAAAGCCAGTCAATTGGCATTAGTTCCTCTTGGATTCAAGGGAGAACTTCATGAAATCACTTTAAAAAATGAAACGAATCAAGATAAAAAAATCAGCCTATTTTCATTTGTAGAGTTTGCGTTATGGGATGCTTATGATGACATGACCAATTTCCAAAGAAATTTTTCATGTGGGGAAGTAGAAGTGGTAGATTCAACCATTTATCATAAAACAGAATACAGAGAACGAAGGAACCATTATGCTTTTTTCCACGTGAACGAAGCAATCAACGCCTTCGATACAGATAGGGACGCTTGTATAGGCCTATATAATAGCATTAAAGAACCAAAGGCAATGATGGATGGAAAACTAACAAATAGCCTTGCAGATGGATGGGCACCTGTCGGTGCGCATCAAATTGATCTAACACTTAAACCCAATGAAGAAAAGCACTATATATTTATGTTAGGATATGTAGAAAATCCTAAAGAAGATAAGTTTGACGATTTGAATGTAATCAATAAGTCACAGGCGATTAAGATGCAAAAGATGTATCAATCACATGAAGATGTAACAAAAGCCATGGAAGCTTTAAAAGAATACTGGATTAATAAGCTTTCAAACTACCAAATAGAGTCTAATGACTTAAAATTGAACCGTATGGTTAATATTTGGAATCAGTACCAAACCATGACTTGTTATAACCTTTCAAGAAGTGCCTCCTATTTTGAGTCTGGCGTTGGACGTGGTATGGGATTTAGAGATTCTAACCAAGACTTGTTAGGATTCATGCATATGGATTATGCTAAGACGAAACAAAGAATATTAGACCTAGCTTCCACGCTTTTAGTGGATGGAGGGGCTTATCATCAGTATTCTCCATTAACCAAAAAGGGAAATGCGGATATTGGGGGCGGGTTTAACGATGATCCGAATTGGCTCATTTTATCTACAGTACAATACATCAAAGAAACTGGCGATTATCGTATTTTAGAAGAAGTGATTCCTTATGAATCAAACAAAGAGATAAAAGGCACCCTATTAGAACATTTAGACAGATGTTTTTATAAAGTTTCAAACAATATAGGCACACATGGGCTACCTTTGATTGGGCGAGCAGATTGGAATGACTGTCTAAACCTCAACTGTTTTTCAGATGAACCTGGAGAACCATTTCAAACGACTGAGAATAAAGGTGATGGGAAGGTTGCTGAAAGCATCTTTATTGCAGGATTGTTGGTTTATGTAGGAAGACCTTATGTCGAACTCTTAAGAAGACTTCACTTAGAAGAAGAAGCGAATTTAAAAGAAGACATCGTCAATCAAATGGAACAAAACGTCCTCAAATATGGTTATGATGAAAACTGGTTTTTAAGAGCTTACGACGCATTTGGAGAAAAAGTAGGGTCAAACGAGAACAAAGAAGGTAAGATTTATATTGAACCTCAAGGCATGTGCGTGATGGCTAAAATAGGTCTTAATGATTCTAAGGCATTACGAGCACTTAACAGTGCACAAGCACTTCTAGACACAGAATTTGGCATGGTATTGAACTATCCAGCTTATACAAAATATCATTTAGAACTAGGTGAAATATCCTCATATCCACAAGGATATAAAGAAAATGGCGGGATATTTTGCCATAACAATCCATGGATTATGTGTGCAGAAGCAACCCTTGGTAGAGCAGATAGAGCCTTTGAAGTTTACAGAAAAATCGCACCAGCCTATTTAGAAGAACTTTCAGACATACACAAGACAGAACCTTATGTGTATGCCCAAATGATAGCGGGAAAAGAAGCCAAAAGGCATGGTGAGGCTAAAAACTCATGGTTAACTGGTACCTCTGCCTGGAACTTTGTTGCAATCAGTCAATACATACTTGGGATTCATCCTGATTTCGATGGATTACGATTGAATCCAATGATTCCTGAATCCTTAGGTGTTGTAAAAGTCACTCGTAAGTATAGGAATAAAACTTATGCGATTGAAATCAAACATGGAAACGACAAAGGGATCTATGTAGACGGTATACTTCAAAAAGAGTCAGTGGTCAAACATATTAACGATGGTAAGCCTGTAGCAGTACAGGTCATAATATAATCCCCCTATTGTAAAAAGGCACAATTGTGCCTTTTTATTATGTATAATCTTGGTTATTTGGATTGTTTTTCAATGAATGTATCGGTAATTGTTTTAAAAATGTTTAAAATAAAACTTACAAGTAACAACGTTAAATAGGAGACAAAACTAAAACCTATGATATATACCAAAACAAAGATAGGATGTGGTAAATAAGGATCTAGTAACGACAAAATAGGTAATTGGTTATCAAAATTAGGGTTAATAAAAAACATATTAAATGCCCCATCGTGGACGAACTGATTAAACAACAGGTTTAATGAAATGGCAATTACGACAAGCATTAGAAATACTTTTAGCGCATTAACCATTGTTCTTAGGCTAAAGAGTGGTTTTGATAATAAAAGACTCACGCCGATGATTGCCATAAAACCATGATGTACCATTGTTTGAATATTAATGCCTATTGTGTCAATGAATACAGTTGAAGGATAAAACATAACAGCTAGTCCGGCAAAGGTGCCATAAGTTGAAAGAAAGGCGAGCAGATGGGTTTCAAGTTTTTGGTTTTTGGTGAGGCCATATAAGACATAAAGATACATTGGGGTAGAACAAAACTGAAAGGGAAACGCATACCACTGATAATCCTTGGCTTCGTAGGTATAAATGATTTGCTTATAGATCTCTAAAACAATCATCAAAAGCCCAACGACTAATAGTATTTGTTTTAATGTTGTAGAAGAAGTGCGTTTGAATAGTTTTGTAAAAATCAAGATACCGATTATCATTAATAAAAGAGATAAATAATGAAACCAACTTGTTTCAAATGAGGTATATGCAACGGGGGTTTTCATTTTCAAGTTCAAAAAGTTTAATAGCGTCTCCATGATTGGCTCCTTTATAAAAATTCTGAGGTGTATTATAGCATAGTATTATCCTAAAAGAAACAAATAAAGGAGGTGTTTCAGCTTAAGTTTTCGAAATCACTCATTTCTCTGTTTTCTAAGCAAAATCTATTTATGACATAATAATGTAATACATATTTATAAAAATAGTGTCTTATCATTCAAACATATTGAACAAAATTAACTGGAAAAGTGAAAAGAATATACATTTTATACGGTTTTTTTGTGATTTTGATTGTGTATTTTGAATAAGATTGATAAAATAACTCGTATCATTGACCAGATATTAATGTATGAGTCTATACTATGAAAGGGGATCATTATGAATCATTCTATCCAACCATTTAGAAATTATCGAAAATTCAATTCACTCGCTGGTGATTTAATTAGTTTAGCTGAAGAGATTATGCCTAATAAGGTCATCTATTTAAACTACTTAAATGACACAGAGCAGGTAACCCTTTTTGTATCAAAACACCAAACGAATGTAAAAGTGGAACAGGACTGTGTGATACCAGTAGATGAAGCTATTTGTAATCAAGTTGACTACCAAAATAAAGTGCCACTAGTCTTTAAAGACATCAGACATGAGACTTTACCAACCAAAGTTCAAAAAACTGCTCAAAATCTAAATCTAGGGGCATACTTAGGGATTCCAATCACATTTAATGACGGACAGAGATTTGGAACGCTTTGTGTTGGTGATGATCAGCCCAATGACTTTCATGACAAACAAATTAAACTGCTTCAAAAAATAGCAAACTTATTTAGTTATTATTTAGAGTTAGAACAAATGGCTTACAAAGACAGTTTAACCAATGTATACAGTGCTCGGTTTTTCAAAAGTTATTTCAAACAAACTCAAGTGACTGAAGGGGCTCTGTTTTTGATGGATTTAGACGGGTTTAAGCAAATCAATGATCGATTAGGACATTACGTAGGCAATCTAATTCTTCAAGAACTTGGACAAAAGCTTAATGCATTTACCCATGCCTATCCAAAATCCATTTCTATCCGTATGGGTGGAGATGAATTTTTGATTTATATTCCTGGGTATTTTCCAAAAAGAGAACTTGAAAGTGTTGCCTCAAAACTCGTTAAAAACTTAAGTTTTTGGAAGACTTACGAGTTGCCACAAGCGTTAACAGGCAGTGTTGGCGTTGTAAGTTTTAAAGATGTGACATATGAAGATCTAAAAGATTTACTTAATAAAGCTGATTTGGCACTTTATTCTGCCAAATCATCAGGAAAAAACGCTTATGTCATCGAAACAGCAGTGGAATAAAGAGGTCAAGAATCACTTATGAATAGAAAAAAGAACCCGTTCAAATTATTGTTTAAAATTGTTCAAGTGACTTTTTTAATTGCGTTTATCGTGCCTAAGGATTTGAACGTTTCATTTGATATATTAACAGCAATCGTCATTTTTTTGGGCTTGTTTGTTTTCTTTCATCTCAGCATAGCCTTTCATGAACTTGGACATTTAATCTTCGGATTAGCATCGGGCTATAAATTTCTCAGTTTCCGCTATTTATCTTTCATGATTCAAAAAGATCAAAATCAGAGACTTCGTTTTAAAAAGTACTCGGTCGTTGGAACTGGGGGGCAGTGTTTGATGATTCCACCAAAAAAAGACCCACTGCCTATTTTCTTATACAATGCTGGAGGCGTTATCATGAACGTATTTTTAGCAATAATTTTAGCCTTGACATACTTGCTCGATTTTAATGGGTATTTAAACACTTTTTTGTTAACAGGGGCAGTGTTAAATTTGTTTTTTGCTTATCTAAATTGGGGCAAATTTAAACGCATACAAAACGACGGAAAAAACTATTATGAAGCGAAAAAACAGCCTTTATCGAGAAAGTCATTTGAGATGATTTTAGTGCTGAATCATGAACTTGCCTTTAATAAACCATTTAGCGATATAAAAATCAATCCCGCTTATGAAGCACTTTCGTTCGAACATCCGCTTCAATCTCAAATAAAAGTAACACATGCCGTAAAATCTTTATATGAGTTAAGGATTGAGGATTTTATTGAAAAAATCGAAGAGTACGAGGCTTATTTCCAATCTATAAATATAAAAAGTTTAACGCATAATCATGTATATGTTTATTTTTCAAAACTGCTAAAAAACGAGCTAAATCACCCAATATTAAAGAATACGCAGCTAATAAATACATTTAAAGTGATGAAATACGAACCTCTTTTTGTATTAATCAAATACTATGAAGCTTTATTATTTAAAAAAGACAGTATAACAACAGATCGAATAGGTGTGTTAAAAGCCATTGAAAATGCGCCATTAGCCGGTGAAAAACAAGACTTACTACGACTACTTGAACACTTAGAGTCCTTTATAGACTTTAAAACACTCACCCTTATACCTTAGCCAATCGGTATAAGTTTTTTTTTGCCCTTTACAGAAACATCAAACCCTGTTATTATATAGATAAGTATAAATATAGATAAATATCGATATAAGGAGAAAAACATGTACGCAAATGTGTTTAAAGCATTGTCTGATGAAAACAGACTCAAACTATTTGAAAACATCTTAATGGGTGAGAATTGTGCTTGCAAACTGATCAATAAAGTAGATGTTTCACAACCAACTATGTCTTACCATTTAAGGTATTTAACAGAGTCGGGTTTGGTAGATTCTATTAAAGAAGGCATTTGGAAGAAACACACGGTCAATTTGGATAAACTTGATGAGCTCATCACTTATTTGATGTCGTTAAAAAATCTAAAAGGCAGTTGTCCAAATGATTAAAGACGTATTTGTTTTTTTAAACGACTTACTATTAAAAATGTCATGGCTTAACGACGGTGTTGAATGGGTTTTTAAAACAATTTTTAAGTTAGATGAAACTTCATTGTTCTTTAAAGGCATTACATTTTTCTTTTATGACGTCATTAAGATATTCATACTTTTATCTTTTTTGATTTTTATTTCATCGTACATACAGTCATATTTTTCACCAGAGAGGACAAGAAAAATATTGTCCAAGGTCAATGGATTTTGGGCAAACGTCATTGGCGCATTATTAGGAACTGTGACACCATTTTGTTCATGTAGTTCAATTCCTATCTTCATTGGGTTTACCAAAGCAGGCTTACCTATTGGTGTGACTTTTTCATTTTTGATTTCATCACCATTAGTGGATTTGGCTTCCATCTTATTACTCGCAAGTATATTTGGTTATAAGATTGCTTTAATATATGTGGTTGTAGGGCTTTTAATCGCGATTGTTGGTGGGTCTTTAATCTCCTTATTCAAAATGGAGCGGTTTGTGTTAGACTTTGTAAAACCAAATGAGTCCGATGTAAGGATTGAAGACATCACCGAAGAAGTACTTACTAAAAAACAGCGTGTAACCTATGCCAAACAACAGGTCAAAGAAATTGTGGGTAAAGTATGGGTATACATATTACTAGGCGTTGGTATTGGGGCATTGATTCACGGATATATACCTCAATCTTGGATTATGACTGTTTTGGGTTCGAATAACCCATTTTCAGTCCTATTAGCAACTCTGGTGGGCATACCTATGTATGCCGACATATTTGGGACATTACCCATTGCAGAAGCACTTGTTTTAAAAGGGGTCGGCATAGGGACAGTGTTATCCTTTATGATGGCGGTAACTGCCCTATCCTTACCATCCATCATCATGATTAAAAAAGTCGTCAAAAAGGAATTGTTGTTTATGTTTGTAACGATTGTTACGCTAAGCATCATCATTATGGGTTATTTGTTTAATACCATAGGATATTTATTCATATAAGGAGGAAACTATGGAAATTAAAGTATTGGGGTCAGGTTGTGCCAATTGTAAGAAACTGTTGGAAAATGTAAAAGAGGCGGTTAAAAATCAAAATGTGAATGCAACTATTCACTATGTCACAGACATGATGGAAATCGCAAAAGCTGGGTTACTTAGAACGCCAGGGTTGATGATTGATGGGAAGGTAGCCTCATATGGCAAAGTGCTTTCAGTAAGTGAAGTAGAAGCATTACTAAAATAAGGTCAGTTTAAAAGAATCGGTGGGGGGTATGGATGTAAATCCATTTCTCCACCGATTTTTTGACGTCCTTTTTTCTTTACTATTTTCACAAATATTGATATACTATAAATGATTTGAATTCACAATATTTTAAACAGTTTAGTACGTTAACAAAAGAACTGATTTTGTTATGCAATGGGAGGCATTCATGAAAAAAATACTATTAGTGATTGGTTTACTTATGATGATAAGTGGATGTGAAAAAAAGGCTGTACCCGAAGAAAAGCCACCAGTGATACCGGAAGAAGTCACCTATTTACATGAGTATGAACTGACTTTAGACAACTATGAAACATTTATTACCATCGATCAGTTTTATTTATCTATGGAAAATGAGAATAAGCGTGTATCCTATGTGTTTTATTTGAATAAAGAGGATGAACGATTTGAAGACGTGACAATAGGCATCCAATTAAAGGTTGAAACAAATTTCATTGGCATTCAAGAAAGCACCATTGACTTAGAGACAACCTTTAGTGGAAAGACACACACCTATATAGCGACATATTCGAGTTTTCAAACGTTAAAGGACTACAAAATAACAGCCGTTAGTGGTAAAGTTAAATCTAATACACTTTATACGATTATAGACAAAGAATTAGAAAGTAAAAAGGCTTATGAGAGTTTGATAAGTAAGATGGACACTTATGATCCTAATGTTAGTCGTATGACGGTTGACCAATATATTACCTATACCAATTTATATCAAACAAAAACAACAGTCATACGAACTGTGATCGATCAAGACAACTTTTATTATTCGACGATTGCTAATGGCCAAGAAGGCACAGTGGTGATTGAAAACAATGGCTATTATGAAGTCTATCAATACATCAAAGCCGGATATGACGATTACTTACAGTTGATTGCAGTCACAAACTCAAGCAATGATTTTGTCGATAGCGAACAAACGCCATTAACCTTCGATGAATCATGGAAATACACACAAACCAATGGGGTTTACACCATAGAAACAACGCTTCATGCCTTATTAAGCATGATGATTTCAGACGAAGCGACTTTATCCAGTCTTACTACTGGTATGGAAAACAGCATGGCTACAATGAAACTTGATATGAGAGAGACTTCCATGTCGATGGAAATCACTTACGTAATGAATGGTGTAGAAGTCAAAATTAAAGCGGATTATCTTTACAATCTAGCGCCTAAAATCGATTTCAACAACGCGACTTTTACCGCTCCCATCTACAAAGAAGCCATCAATAAAACCACAGATTTGGATCAAGGCGTCAGAAATCAATTGTTTATCCCTGGGTTTGAATACTATTATTTAATTGATATTGAATCAGGCATTTATGCATTAGAAAAAGACTCAAGCATGTATGTTGAATTTTACGATATGAATGATGAAAAAATAATGCTAAAAAACGCTCACCAATATGAACCTTTTCAAACACATGGCAACCTTTATGAATTTGAAAAGGGCCAATACTTGGTTAAGGTTTGGTTTAACATTAATCAAGTTTTGATGTATGATTTTGCATTAACTTCACTGGACAAAGCCTATTTGAGTATTGTTGACATTGAAAAACCAATTTCTGTCATAGAAAAAACGATAGAGGTTGTGGTTGAAGGTAAATATGACTATGTTGTTTATGAATTTGATTCGGCCAATGGTGCCATCCTAACATTAAAACCAAGCGGGGATGATCAAATCATTGAAGTCTATTCAAACAATAGATTACATACCTCAACCATTCAAACCAAAGATGAAGACACCATCATTAGACTTGATAGGGGTAAAAACCTAGTGGTGTTTTATAGTGAAACTCAAAGTAAAGCGACATATGAAGTCAGTTACTTTGCCAAACATCCAGAATCAGGTCAAACGCTTTTAGATACTTTTGAGGATGATTTCATCTACTCACAATATGCTTATAAAGCAATGTATGATTTCACCATAGAAGAAAACTCGCTGGTTCAATTAGAGATGCTTCTTCATGATGACAGCAACAAATTCGGCATCAGTTACGAAGTTCAAAAAGAAATAAATGGTGTTTTTACAAGTCAGTTTATCTTTAACATGAACGATGCCAAATCACTCTATTTAGAAACAGGGTCCTATAGGTTGATCGTAAATGGGGTTGCAATTTTTAAATTAAAAGGGACAATCACACCATTTACACCTGAATCAAGCGTAGAAGCCAACGTTGGTGAGATATCAAATATGCATGCGTTTGAGTATGACAAAGATGCCTATAAAGAGTCGTTTGATTTATATCCAAATATCGAAACAACCATTCATTTTACTCTGATAGAAGATGCTTATCTATATGTAGGTGTGGATGTCTTACATTACAACTTTAAATTCATCTTAAAAGACTTACAAGATAATCGAATTAATTTTGATTATCAAACGACCCCGTCTGTCTACTATTTGAAGGCTGGTACCTACAATATCTTACCGGATATCAATGATTCTAGTCTATTACTCGAACTTAAGATCTTTGTAGAAGTGATCACAGATATGATCGTTATACAAGATTTACATCCTTATGACTACCAAAACATACCTCAAATGTCTATGAATGATAGCCTCACATTTACTTATGATTTTATAGGAGATTTCGAAGTCGTTGAGTTTGTTCTAACGGAAAGTCAAACCATTAACATTCAATCAACCGGCAATGTTTTTATTTGCGTGTTTGATGAAAGTGGTAAGCTGATGGGACAAACCTATGATCAAAATAGCTTTAAGCTAGATAGTGGCACTTATCAACTGCTCTTACAACACATAAGTTCAAACATAGGCTCGACATCCAAGGTATCACTTTCGGTGGTTTCACCTTAACAAACTTAAACCTAAGCGACACTTGTATGGTCGTTTATGATTGTCAAAAATAAAAAAAATAGGACATAATTTGCCTAATTAAGCTCAATTTTCATGGGTTTAATTAGGCTTTTTTGTTCTTTAAGTGGGTAAAAACTAAACAAACACATGCAGATTTGCCTATTAAAATACATACAAAATAAAAGAATTTCATAAAAAAAATATAAAAAAGCTACAATTACCATTAATATGTATGAGTGTTTATCAGAGGTTATCCCCGTTGTAAAGGCGTATAGTAAGGTCAAGTAAAATGACCTAAAACTGATTGAAAATGACCTAATGAAACTGTTTTCAAAAGGCCTAAAATGGCTTCAAATCAAGGTTATAGATTTGTGTTATCTTGCTTTTTTTGGTAGACTAGATGGTAGACAAAAGGAGGATTATATGAAAAAAAGAAACTTATCTATTAAATTTTTGGGCTTGTTGTTACTCTCAACTTTCGCGCTTTTAGTAACAGCTTGTATGCCGAAAGAAAAAACCATTAAATTTGGCGAGGGTGATTGGGACTCTAATGCAATTCATGACCAAATCGCTAAATATATCATAGAAAAAGGCTATGACACAAAAGTTGAAATCGTATTAGCGGATACGTCACTGATGGTCTCAGCTTTAAAAGCAGGAAACATCGATGTCACACTTGAAATGTGGACAGACAACATTGTCACCTATGACCAAGATATAAAAGACGGTTATTATGAAGAACTATCTGTGAATTTCGCCGATAACAAACAAGGGCTTTATATTCCTAAATACCTACAGGAACAATACCCTGACTTGGTTACAGTAGAAGACTTAAAAGACTACGTGCATTTATTCCCAGATCCTGATTCAAATCAAGGCATCATCTATGGTGGACCAGAAGGCTGGTCAGCCACAGAGTTTCTACACAAAAAGATGGCGCTTTATGGGTTAGATGACTATTATAATTTCAAACCTATTGATTCCAATGCGATTTTATCTGCCACACTTAAAAGTGCTTACGATAAACAAGAACCTTGGGTAGGCTATAACTGGGAACCAACTTGGGTTATGGGCATCTACGATTTAGTATTATTAGAAGATACTGACTATAGCGCTGAAAAATTTCTTGTAGGGGATGGTGCATTTCCATCTACAGATGTTACAGTTGTTGTTAGAGACGGGTTTAAAGATGAACACGAAGCTGTTTATACATTCTTATCTAACTATGAAACCTCAACTGAAATCACCAATTTGGGTCTAGCTTATATGCAAGAAAACGAAGTTGAAGCAGACCAAGCAGCATTGTGGTTTTTGAAGACCTATGAATCCATGTGGACGACTTGGGTCACTGAAGAAGCCAAAACAAAAATATTAAACAGTTTAAAATAATGTACTCATGGGTGCCACTAATACTGGCATCCATGTTTTAAAAAAAAGGAGGCAACATGTTTAAATTTCCAACAGAGTTTATTTTTAAAATTGACAAATACATTGATGCATTCGTTAATTTTATCACAGAATACTTTTCATTCATTTTTGAATGGATTAGAACCTTAATCACAGGGTTGTTTGATTATACATATTTGATCATTGATATTATCCCTTGGTGGGTTTATGTCATACTGGTTTTATATGCAGGCATAAAACTATATTCACTTAAAACAGGGATTGCACTGGCCTTAATGTTATTTGCAATCGGAATGTTTGGACTGTGGGATGCCATGATCTACACGCTGGTCATTGTCCTAATATCGGTCTTAGTATCCGTTTTAATTGGTTTACCACTTGGTATTTGGATGGCAAAATCAAACAGAGCAGAACGCATACTAAAACCTACATTGGATATGATGCAAACCATGCCAGCCATGGTTTACTTAATTCCAGCGGTGATGCTTTTCAGTTTGGGTAAGGTCCCTGCTGTTTTCGCCACCACGATTTATGCAATTCCACCGCTGATCAGATTGACTTATTTAGGGATATCTAATGTGGATGAATCAGTAGTAGAAGCGGGGAAGGCTTTTGGGTCAACCCCTCTTCAAATGTTATTTAAGATTGAAATGCCACAGGCTGTTTCAACCATCATGACCGGGGTTAACCAAACAACAATGATGGCGATGGCCATGGTTGTTATATCATCGATGATTGGAGCAGAAGGCATCGGACAAGAAGTCTTACTCGCCATTAGACGTTTAGAGGTCGGACGAGGATTCCAAGCAGGACTAGCAATTGTATTTTTAGCCATTATTCTAGACAGAATTCTCCAAGGCATTGTTAAAAAGTATGAAAGAGGTGTATAAGTATGGGACACATTAAAATTGAAAACCTTTCAATGATATTTGGGGCCAAACAAAATGCCTTAAATGCGCTTGAAATGGTTAAAACGATCGACCGAAAAGAAGTAGAACAAAAAACCAACACAACGATTGCACTTAACAACGTGAGTTTTGAAATTGAAGATTCAGAATTGTTTGTCATCGTGGGGTTATCAGGTTCTGGTAAATCGACTTTGATTCGTTGTTTAAATCGATTAAACGAACCTACTAATGGAAACATCTATATCAATGATGAAAACATTATGGCACTAGATAAGAAATCACTAAGAACGTTTAGACGTAAAAACATTTCAATGGTTTTCCAACACTTTGGTTTATTGAGCCACCGTACCATCATTCGTAACGTTGAGTACGGCTTAGAAATACAAGGCGTTGATCAAGTACTAAGAAGAAAAAAAGCGTTAGAAGCGCTTAAGGTGGTTGGGTTAGAAGGCCAAGAAACCAAATACCCACACGAACTTTCTGGTGGGATGAAACAAAGGGTTGGCATCGCACGTGCCTTGATTTCTGAACCAGATATTTTATTGATGGATGAACCCTATAGTGCGCTTGACCCACTCATCAGAAGAGACATGCAAAATGAACTTTTGAATCTAGAAGACTATATCAATCGTACGATTGTGTTTATCACACATGATATGAATGAAGCCTTTAAGATGGGAGACCGAATTGCATTGATGAAAGACGCAGAAGTCGTTCAAATTGGGACCCCACAAGATTTCTTTGAGAATCCAGCAAACGATTATGTAAGAGACTTTATCAGTGATGTGGATAAAACACAGGTCATCAAAGTGCGTTCAGTGATGTATAAAAAACCATTGACTGTAGACTTTGAACAATCAAGAGGCGATGCCTTTACTTTACTCGAACAAAAGGGCCTCGACCACGCATTTGTCGTAGAAAACGGCTTTTATAAAGGCATGGTGTTAAGAGACGATTTAGCCAAATCCAGAAGTAAAGACATCAAAGACCTTATTATTAACGTGACACCCGTCTTAAGAAACGATTACTTAAAATCATTATGGCAACCTTTTGAAAATCATGAGTATACCTTACCTGTAACAAACAGTAAGGGCGTTTTAAAGGGTGCAGTATCCAAAGAGGACTTAATTAAAACACTGGCCTAATACAAAAAAAGTGAACGCTGTTCACTTTTTTTATCGTTCAAATAGGTTTATGATGGACTCAAACAAACTGAATCTAAAATCCTCCAAAACGATTTCTAATGCTTTTAAAGGATCATCTGTAATGATGCCATCTACGTCATAGTTTGACATGCTACGGATGTCTTCTTGGTTGTTTACAGTCCAAACATAAATCCGTTTACCAGCCTGGTGTAAAATGGAAACATAAGCACTGTCCTGTTTCACCATGGAAACAGAAAAACCTAAATAATCATAATTGGGACTATCGACTAAATCCATAATGTCTCCATAGAATATTGGTAACAACAACAGCGTTTTGATTTTGTTTTCAGATAAAGACTTCAAAAGTTGAAGCTGACTTCGATTAAAAGACATCAAAACCACCTCATCATACATTTCATACGCTTCTAATAAGGTAATAAGGTTTTCTTCAATCAAAGGTATATTAGACTTTAACTCAATGTATAAGGTTGTCTTTCCTTTTGTAACTTCAAACACTTCTTCTAAAGTTGGAATACGCTCATGCTCAAATTCACTACCAAACCACGACCCAGCATCTAACGCTTTTAAGGCCTGATAGGTGAATGACTCAACGGCGATCCGTTCAGTTATGTTTGTTGTTCGGCTCACATTAGAATCATGAAATAAAAAGAGTATACCATCTAAAGACATTCTGACATCTATTTCGATGCCATCAGCATTTTGTAAAAGTGCCTCATTAATGGCACTAATCGTGTTCTCTGGCGCATAGGCAGATGCCCCTCTGTGTGCGATGACATCCGGTCGATTAAAGAGTTCTATTTTAGATCTATCTTGTTCGATAAGGTTACTGAAAGTGCTAAAATTGATGATTGGAAGTAAGACTAATAACGATAAAAGCGTAATCAAATACCCTTTTGGTGTAAACCTAAAAGGATTTGTGACTTCTTTTTTGAAAGATTGCTGTGTGACTTGGATGTATTTAGTGAAAACAAAGGCATAATGAAGAGGGATGATAAACATCGAACCTATAAACGCAATAGAGACATATAAACTGTAAACGATGCTAAGCAGAACACTACTGACATAAAGACTTCCCAAAGTGAAATTGATGACAAGTCCTATGCTAAGTAATAGAAGCGCACTCGTTATAAATAATAGGCCATTTATAATCAGATTTAACAAAATAAAGCCAAAAACCAATTCTTTTGGTTTTTTTAGAAACAAACCAAAAGAACGTTTGATGGCCTTTATGGAGGTTAAACCTTCATACTCAATCACAGGAATTACATAAAACGTCCCCAAAAACAAACCGAATGAAACCAACAACATAACGATGATGGCTGTTTGAATGGTTTTGAGTTCGATAAACTGTTCAAATAAAATAGGCAAGGATCTATTTTGGAAAAAGCCATACACCTGAATAGCCTCTACTAAAATTAAGAAAACAGTAGCCCTTATTAACAGTAAAAAGAAATGCTTTTTAAACGCTTCTTTTAGACGATGCCATCCAATCATTAAAAGGGGTTTTAGTGTGATGGGATTTTTTTGATAATTTCGTTTGAACAGTTCATTTAACACAAGTAATTCATATAAAACATAACAGGCTAAAAGAATCCCGACGACGAATATGAATATAAAGGTATAAAAAGAGGTCAAATACGCATACAACAAACCATTGGTCAAATAAGCAATGCCGTTCATTCTTAAAGAAAGAAGAAACAAATACCTCACAATTGGCCACAACAAAAAAAGACCAAACAAACGGTAGAGTATTTCAAATGAGACTAATACCCTTAACTGATAGGTTAATCCCTCTTTTAATAAGGTTATCGTTTTCTTCATATCATCACCATATCTATATTTTACCATCTTAAGATGAAATGCTAGAAAAAACACAAATCGATGTAGAAATCCAATTGTATTGTATAATAAAGATAGGAGGGGCATGATTATGAAAATTAAAGAGTACTTCACCCCTAGATCACTGGTTTATACGGGTGATGCTAAACAAAAGACTACGATTAAACATTTTCATTACGAAAAAAAGCTTAATGTAACCAACGATTTCAGTAAAATGGATATCAAAAGTTATATACAAGTCATAGGTCTAACAGAAATAGAAGCCATTGAGAAGATTAAAAACCATTTTAATATTGACACGCTTACCCTAGAAGACGTTTTTAATGTCGAGCAACGTGTGAAAATCGAAGATAAACAAAACTATTTGTTTTCAGTTTTCCATGTGCTTTACCTTAAAGAAGGCAAAGTTAAAGAAGACTATCTGTCGATGTTATTGTTTAAAGATACCTTGATATCCTTCCATGAAACGGAGCCTATCTTTCTAGAACCACTCTATGGGTTATTAGAACAATATAAAGAATTAAAAGAAAACAGCATTGATTTTCTTTATTATCAAATACTAGACATCATCACTGACTTACACTTAGATTTCATTGACTACTCAGATGGCTTATTAGAAGCGTTTGAAGAAGATATTTTGGAACTGAAAAAATTAGACCAAGAGGATTTTTATCAAATTAGGAAACAACTCTTAAAACTAAAAGGGAATACTTCTCCAGTCTCAAAAGAACTTTTAAAAGCTTTAAAAAATCCTATTTTCGTCAAAGAAACTGCCCCTTACTATGATGATTTAATGGACCACTTAAATCGGTTGGAAGAAAGGCTTTCTGAACAAAGAGAATTGACCAGACATTTGCTTGATTTATATATGAATAATCAATCCAATCAAATGAATCAAGTCATGAAAACACTCACGCTGTTTTCTGCCATTTTTATCCCATTATCGTTTTTAACTGGTTTTTTTGGGATGAACTTTAAATATTTTGAAGCCCTTGAATACAAAGAAGCGATCGGGTTATTTATAGTCGTATCGGTAATCCTTGTGTTAGCGATGATCTATTACTTCAAAAGAAAAAACTATTTCAAGTAATCTTGAGGAAAAAGGCTAAATCGCTTATACTATTATAGAAAAGCAGGTGTTTTTATGAGTTTAGATGAATTTGTCAACATTATCATAGAATTAATCAACAATGCCCTAATACTTCTTTCGGTCATCTTTCTTTATACAGCAACCAATTATGACACAAACACAAAATCTTATCGAAAAAAGTTTTTAGTCGGTTTGTTTTTAGGGCTATCAGCCATATACATCATGACCAACCCATGGAAACTCTCTGAAGGCGTCTTTTTTGACACAAGAAGCATACTATACGCAATTTCAGGTGTCTTTTTTGGTTGGATTCCAACCTTGGTTAGTGCGACGATTGGGAGTGCTTATCGAATATATGTTGGTGGGACTGGCGTTTACGCAGGCGTTTTAACCATTTTATTTTCAAGTGGGGTTGGCCTACTTTGTAGGCATTCAAACTGCAAAACTGCTTTTAAAAATGCTTCATTTACCTATTATATTGTAGGGGTGTTCGCCCATGTGTTAACCTTATTATGCTTTTTCATCATTCCAAACCCTATGCCTGTTATTCAAGCAACTTTCATTCCTTATTTGATCATATTTCCGTTTGTAACGATGATCATCGGGATTGTCATCGATAACCAAAAAAACAGGCTAAGTCTAACCGATCAAATCATCAAACAAAGAACACTATTAAAAGCCTCTTTAGACTCAACGACTACCATGGAAATGTATGCGCTAGATCAAAATTTATGTTACCTTAATTTTAATGACTTTCACAAACAACAAATGAAAAGGTTTTATCAAGTGGATATTAAAGAAGGCGATGAATACCTAAATCATATTCAGGACCCTAAAATGAGATTAAGACTCCAGAGAAACATCTTAAAGACGTTAAGTGGTGAAGTCGTGCTAGACTCGAGTGAAGTCGAAGATTCACCGGGGAAATTTTTAGAAGAACGTTTTAGCCCGATTTACTATCAAGAAACGATTGTTGGTTGTATGGTGTTTTCATCAGAAATCACAGACAGAAAAAAATATGAAGCATCGATTTTATATTTAAGCTATAACGATGCGTTAACTGGACTACATAACAGAAGGTATTACCAGGAACAACTGCCTATTATTGACAATGATTCTAATAGGCCAATCACGGTCATTCTTTGTGACATCAACGGGTTGAAAATCATGAACGATGCCTTTGGTCATGATGCAGGAGATGAACTTCTAAAAGAGGTGTCTTTCGCCCTGAAACAAACGTTTTCAGATAAAGGATTTGTTTGTAGAACTGGTGGCGATGAATTCACTGCTGTTTTGAACCACACCAGTTATGAAGAAGCAGCCTATAAAGTAGATAAACTAAGAACGCAGTTAGAAAAGAAAAACATCAAGGGTATGATCATCTCAGTCTCGTTCGGGATTTCGACTAAAAAGTCGGATGAGCCAATAACAGAGGTGATTAGAATGGCAGAAGATCAAATGTATAAAAACAAACTATTTGAAATTTCTTCTCATAGAAGCGAATCAATAAAAACCATTTTAAATACCTTACATGAAAAAAACCCTAGAGAAGATAAACACTCCAAAAGAGTCTCCGAACTTTGCATTTTAATGGGTAAAAAACTTGGCTTTAAGAGCGATGAACTGAATCAGCTTAAAGCCATCAGCAATTTGCATGATATCGGTAAAATCGCGATTGATGAGGCTATTTTAAACAAGCCAGGTAAACTAACAGAAGAAGAATGGAAAGTCATCAAACGCCACCCTGAAATAGGGTATCGAATCATTTCGACTTCACCAGAGTATGCAGAAATCGCTTATGATATTTTGTCGCATCATGAAAAATACGATGGAACAGGCTATCCAAGAGGCATTAAAGGGGAAAATATTCCAATACGCGCTCGTATTATCTCGATAGCGGATGCTTTTGATGCAATGATTTCAAAAAGACCATATCGAAACCCGCTTACCATCGAAGAAGCAAGAACTGAGATATTGAGATGTTCAGGCACACAATTTGATCCAAAACTTGTGAAACTATTCATCGATATACTGGACAAAAAACAATTCAAAATTGAATGATGAGAAAAGCCAGCCCGTTTATTTTGGGCTGGCTTTCAACTTAAGTCAATGATTTTAGAAAATGCTTTACTAAGGGGTCTGTGTGAGATGAATAAAATGGTTTTGTCTTTCAAAGATTCGATGTTAGTCAAAAGCACTTTTTCAGTCATAGGGTCTAAACTAGAGGTTACCTCATCTAAAAGCAGTACTTCAGCATTCTTTAACAACGCTCTTGCTAAAGACAAACGTTGAAGTTGTCCAATGGATAAGCCTTGTTCCTCCTGAAGAACAGTCTCATAGCCTTTTGGGGTATTCATGATTTCGTCGTGGATGAGGGTTATTTTACATACGTTAATGACCTCTTCAAGCGGGACTTGCTTGCCAAGTGTTAAATTATGATAAATGGTATCAGACAGAATATAAGGGGTTTGTGGGACGTAAGCAAAGTAGCTTCTGGTTTGTTCACCTAAATGAAGCCTTTGATCGGTATTGGTGAGTTTGATCTGACCCTGGTAGGGTTTTAAAAAGCCCAATAAGAGCTTAAATAAGGTTGTTTTACCTAAGCCTGATTCACCTTTGATCCAAATGAAATCGCCCTTTTTGATGATTAAATTAAAACCATCTAAAATCAGTTTTTTATCATACTTGAAGGAGACATTCTTAAACTCGATTTGTTTAAATGGATAAGTTTTTGTGAGTGGCAGTGTGTCTTGAGGAATGTCTTTGATTTGATCGAGGTGTTTAATAGATTGAACCATTTGATAATATTTTGGAAGTAAGTTTGAAAGGCCTGAAAAAGGCGACTGGATGTTTTGTACCAATTGGATTAAAGCAGTCAATGCCCCTATGGATAGTAGGCCGATACTGATTTGATAAGCCCCAAATATGATTGAAAAAGCATATCCGAAGCCAAAGAATAGATTAAGCCCAAAACTTGATAAGGCGGAAATCTTTGTTTTATTCATGCGTTTTTCTAAAAGATGTTTTGAATCTTTATCCAAAGTATCTAGTGTGAAACTTTCAGATTCAAAGGCTTTAATGACCTCGATGTGTGACAAGGAATCTGTCATGTGTGTGTACATTTTATTTTCGATTTGTAAGGCTTGTTGATGAGACCTTTGAAGGGGTCTTTTTAACAGTTTAGATAAACCAAACAACACCAAACCTAAGCCTAAGAATAATAAAGCAAACAAAGGGCTTAAATAATAAAGCACGACAAACGCCAGTAAAAACCTTAAGATGTAAAACACCAATTTAGGCAGGATGTCTAAAAGCCCATCGGCAATTAACGCCAAGTCACTTTTAAATAGATGAATGTAACTGCTAGAATGTGTTTTTCTAACCAACTGATAGTGCCCGTTTAACAAGGTTTTAAAATAATCCTGTTGAAGTTTGATGTAAAACTTGTTTTGATAATAAACCCTTAAATAATGATTGATCATCTGAGCGAACAACTGAATCATTAAGACAACAATCAAAAGTAGGGCATAAAGGTGGAAATCATCATGATTTTTTATGGCATAATCGATGGTGGTTTTAGAAAGTAGCGCAAACAAAACTGCACTAGAAGATAACACCACTGAAAACAGAGAAAGTATGATTAAAGGCATTCTTAAATATTTATGATAAGGCATGCTAAAAGCTCTTAGTACGTTCATATGAAAAACCTCGCTTATTTACCTTCATTTTATCATAGTTTTTACAATTTTTGATATAAGATAAGCGATATATGTGTTATAATGAATTAAAAAGATGAGGTGTTATGGTTTGAGTACATACCAAATTGCCGGCATAAACATTTCTTTAAAGCCTCTAACAAAAGCGTATTTCGACGATACGTTGAAACCCTATATACACAAAGGGCCTTCTGATTATGAGATAAAGTCTTCTTTGGTGGATGGCATCAAACCAATAGAAGACCGTCCAATCATGCATGAAAAGCATCGCTTTTTTTATGAGATAAAGGGACAAACTGTTTTACAAGTATTAAACCAATCCAATGAAATTAAATATCAAATCACCACAAGTGATGATTATAAAACGCAAGAAATTGCGTTTGTCAAAGGACGAAACAGTGATTTAGAAACGATTGAGTATATTTTGTTTTCTATGTCGTTTTTAGAGGTCATGATGCGGGAAGGATTCTTGCCCATACACGCGTCTTGTTTGGTTCTTAATGAAGAGGCAATCCTATTCAGTGCACCTTCTAAAACAGGGAAGACCACACACGTTAAGTATTACTTAGACACGTTTGACCACGCGATTAATTTAAACGATGACAAACCATTGATTAAAGACGGCTATGTCTATGGCACGCCTTTTTCAGGTAAAACAAAGACGAACGTCAATGCGAAATTCAAGCTTAAAGCGCTTTGTTTCATCAAACAAGGGAAGATTAATGAAATCCATCGTTTAGATCATGATGAAGCAATTTTACACTTACTTAAAAATATGTTAAGACCTTCAAAAGAAAGTGTTTGGAATCAAATGATCCCCATCCTCAATGAAGTCTTAAAAAACCCAATATACCAAGCCAGCTTAACCAATGAACAAAAAAGCATATATCAGACCTACTATGGGTTTTATCGGGAGGCAAACATGCGTATCAAAGAAGGTTTTAAACTCAAAGAGATTGGTTCAAAAATCATGGTGTTACCAACAGACAACGAAGCACTGAATTTTAATGGGATTATGACGCTTAATCCAAGCGGTAAACAATTGTTTGAAGCGCTTCTTACGGAACAAACCATTGATTCACTCAAACAAGTGTTGATCGATCATTATGAGGTATCCGAAGAAGAAGCGTTAAAAGATGTGGTGAGCTTTATTGAAACATTAAAAAAACATCACGTACTCGTATGAAAGTAAAGGCCGCTTTATTAATACCTGTAGTCAAAGAGGCACTTGATGAAGGTAAGGTGACAACAATCAAGGTAAAAGGACATTCTATGTGGCCTTTTTACAAAGATTCAAAAACAGAAGTGACCTTAGAAAAAAGCAGTTATGACAAATGGGACGTTGTCCTAGCTTTATATGAGAATCAGTATGTCTTACATAGAATCATTCAAAAAACAAATAATGGCTTTATCTTAAGAGGCGATGGCGCGATTCGTAAAGAGGTTGTATCTTTAGAGTCTATCTATGGTAAAGTGATTCATTATAAAACAAAGAAAGTAGTATTCGAACAAAATGGATGGCACCGTTTTAAAGTGAAGCTTTGGGTGTTAAACCCATTAAGGAAATACTTATTGAGGCTTAAGTAATGGATGTTATATTCAAAGCTGTAAAGTATGCACTTAATCAAAAACAAATTGACTTCGATATTGAAGATGAAAAACAATTTGTGATCCTACTAAGAGAAAACGGCCTTTCGGGGTTGGTTTTTTCGTATATAAAAGATGGCTTTGGTAGTGAAAAACTTAAGCGTTATAAGACACAAATCTTATATGATTATGCCTTACGGGATGAAAAACAGCTTTTAATCAAAAAACACTTGAGGACACTTTTAAATGAGCATCAATTCAAACATATCTTTTTAAAAGGTTCAAGACTAAAACCGCTCTATGAAAAAACTTACATGAGAGGGATGGGGGACATTGACATCCTCATTGAAGCCCATGAGATGAAAAGAATCGAACAAGTGTTGATCCATAATGGGTTTGAAGCAGGCACGAAGTCACCTGCTCATGACACGTATCATTACATGGGGATTCCCATTGAAATACATCCGACCCTTTATAATGACTTTAACTTAAAGTATGTCCTTTTTAAAGAGGCGTTTGAGTATGCAACTTTAAAACAAGCGTATGAATACACGCTTGAACCTAATTTTGAACTGCTTTATTTGATGTATCATTTGGCCAAGCATTTTGAGTCAAGTGGCATTGGATTAAGAAGTTTACTGGACATTGGGATTTATGTAAAAACCTATCAGGAAAGACTAGACCCATCGATTCTCGCTAAACACTTAGAATCGATGTCTATGAAACCCTTTTTCAATGTGATTCTCTATTTAAACAACAGGTATTTTGGGTTCGAAACGACCCTTTATGATCAAAATTTTCATTTAAAAGAGGACGCTTACCAACATTTAACCAACTATATCATAACCTCGGGCATTCACGGAACCGGTCATACCTTCAATCCGATGGCCCCAAGACTTTTTAACACAAAAAACAAAGGCAAATCTAAATTTAAAGTGCTTTGGCAAATTGCCTTTCCAAAGTATCAAACCATGAAAATCATGTATCCAAAGTTGAAAACAAGCCTTTTCTTACCCGTTTTTTATGGCATTAGATTGTTCGATTTAAGTTTTAGAAAAAGGAAGGCATCTAAACTCAAATTAAAACAATTAGAGGTTTCACATCAAAAAAAGTCAGAAATCACCGATATTTTTGAGACTTTAGGCCTTTAAAAAAACGTTTTACCGGTATTTACAAAGTTTTTACGGACAAAAAGCCTAAATCCGTTTGAATTTTGTTGATATATATGTTATATTTATAAAAAATATTTAGAATACATGGGAGGTATTTAAATGTTTGAAAAACAGCAGTACGAAAGACCCACGGTCGAAGTGGTTGAATTTGAATTATCAGATTCAATTGCCGAAAGTGCACTAAGCACTTCTGGACTATTTGGGTTTGAAGAAATTTGGGGGAACGAATAATGAAGAAACTGGTTATATTAGTTAGCTTAGTCTTCGCTATGTTCGTTTCTAGCGTTATTGTGAATGCAGCTCCGCCTGCACAAGTAGAAGTATCTATGAAATCCTCATTTAACAACGGAAATAAAGGCGTTGGAAAAGGTAAATCTAATAAAAACATTGGGGATGTCTTAGCCTTAGATTCAGCATCAATTGGTGAGTCTAATGAGTTTTCTTACTGGGTTATTAATGGCTTTATCAAACCCAATATGGGGGCAAACGCACAAATTAGAGTTCAATCAAAAATGGACGTTCATGCTGTATTCCACACAAGTGGTGAACATGCCGTGCTTTTCGTCGATTCTAATGGCAAATTGATTGAATTACAATACGTAGCTGAAGGTGGTACTGCAATCGCACCAGCGACAGAAGGTTATTCAAAACCTGGTGGATTAGTAGTAGATTCAGTTAACCCTTGGAAATCATTAGAAGGTGAATCCAATCTAACAGGCATTAACGCTTCTAAAGTGTATGTATTGCAATACACACAAGCAACAGGCGTTATTAACATTCTAATTGAGGGTGGTCTTGTTGAAACCATTGAAGTAGCTAAAAATGAGATGGTTATAGCGGCTGCTGCCGATACAGACACCTTCACGCACTGGGCAGATGAAAATGGAAATGTGGTATCTTACAATCCAACTTTCGCGTTCACTGCACTTGAAGATGCATTCTTATTTGCAGAATCATCTGAAGTAACACCAACTTCATTCATTACTATGAAAGACTTAACTGGTATTAGAACAGGTTATGAATCTTACATGGGTCGTTTTGAACTTCAAGGCGATGATTATTTAATTGAATATGGGTTTATTTATTCAAACACAACAGAAGATATCACATTCGATACAACCGATGTTGTGATAGCGAAATCAAATATAGCTAATACTCAAACAAATGAATTCTTAATGAGCTTTGTTTCTGAACACCATGTTACTACAAGAGCTTATGCAATTATTGATAACGGCACTGAAATAGTTACCATTTACAGTGATTTAATCGTTAAGAATGAGCCAACTACGCCAGAACCAACTGTAGAAATACTTCATCAAAGTGATTTTGGTGAAACAGATGGTTGGGGTGCATACGGCTTGCTGGAAAATAAAGATATCGAAAATGGGTCAGAAGATCCTACTCCGACCGGAACTAGCAAGTGGGATATTTTAGGTGGAAATGTCAATGGTACTGGTTGGGATTATATTAGAATGGGTGGCAAAGCTGCTTCAGAAGAAAATCCAGCAACAGTTTACATGGCAACTAGATTCAGTTTTTCAGAGACTGTTACAGAAATAATCGTAAATATTGTTGCTCTTGATGGTGCAACAGGCGAAGAAATTCTTTATCTACAAACATCAGTTGACGGCTCAGTTTGGACTACAGTTTCATCTAAGCAAACTATAGTTGGTGATTTAACTTTTGATGGGTTGAACATCGCTAGTAATTCTTTTTTTAGATTTGTTTTTGAACGGGAATCATCTGGAACTAAAAACAAAGGAACGGATATAAAAACTATTACTTTCTCGGGTTTTTAGGAACCCCTACAACTGATGAAACACCACCACAGATAACAGGTTATTACCCAACTACGTTATCTATGGTTGTAGGGGATGTACCAATCATTCCATCTTGCCAAGCAACAGATAATTCAGATCCACATCCAGAATGTAGCTATACAGGCACATTTGACAATACAGTAGTGGGTTCTTATACAATCACGTTTAGGGCAGCAGATGAGATGGGTAATCAATCGACTCTAGTAGTCTCTTATGAAGTAACTGAGGAACCAGTAACAGAGCCTTTAGACCCTAATATTCCAACTGGATATTATTCTAATGCAGAAGGGAAAACAGGTGGACTCTTATTTAGTTCATTAAAAACAATCATTTCTGGTCATACGGTTTATTCCTATACAAGCACAAGTAACATGCTTACATCCATTGATGCCGACTTATCCGATCCATCAAAGGTCTATACCGTATATACGGGTACAACCGTAAATGGGACATGGGATAGTGGTAACACTTGGAACAAGGAACATATATGGCCTCAATCATCTTACGATGAAGCTTCCCCTATGGTTTCAGACATGCACCAATTAAGAGCTGCCATTCCAAGTGTAAACTCTACAAGAAGTAATAACTACTTCAATATAACCAGTAGTACTTCAGGTAGTTATCATTACGAAAACAGCAGTTTTTATCCAGGTGATGATCATAGAGGCGATGTTGCAAGAATATTGCTATACATGGCGACGAGATACTATGATCAAGGTTTAAGGCTTACAAAAGATAACTCAGGCACTACCATTAGAAATGCGAAAGAGATTGGTGATATCGATCAACTTCTCGCTTGGCATAATGCTGATCCTGTGGATGCTTTTGAGATTCAAAGAAACACTAGAGTATATGGTTATCAAAAAAATAGAAATCCATATATCGATAGACCTGAATTCTTTGAATCTGTTTACTATTATTTATTAGATATTGCAGAGAATATCAACTTGAGTACTTATGAACAAACATTGAGTGATTATCAAACACTTCAAGTATTATATGTACCTGTATATCAAAGAATAGACTTATAGCGATATCAAGGCACAATCTTATGGGTTGTGCCTTGACTATATAGTTTGAGATTTATAAGTAAAGGAGGTACCCTAGTTGAAAAAACTTATTTTTATTTTCATCTTATTATTAGGAATGACAGGTTGTCAAAAAACAGATTCAATGGTCTATCAACCCCCAGCTGGTTTTGTGTTTGATGAAACCTCACAGGTGCTTTCTTGGGAAGCATCAAAAGAAGCCAGTGGGTATGTAGTTTCCATAAACGATAAACTCCATAATGTAACTGGGATTTCAATGGATGTTTCTAACTTAGAAGCTGGTGTTTATGAAGTGAAAATCAAAGCGGTCTATGAGGGGGGCACTTCAAGATTTACCGTCCCTTTTACGATTCAAATAGTAAAACCTGTCTTAGTCGATGTTAACCTTTTAGAGGATACAATCACGTTTGATTCTATAACACAAGGCATTTCATACAGGGTTGAATCCTATGATTTTTTAGGCAACAAAACCACTGAAGTGACATTGGATCATAATCAGCTTAAACCGACCAGTGACATGGGCTTTAGTCATTATAAGGTTACTGGGACATTGAATCAGTTAGAGGTTTACACGAAAGACATTTATGTGGATGTTGTTGGGTATACTTATTTTCAAGAATCTGATTGCTTGATTGTGCCCGTTCAATCGGTAGAAAAGGTCTTTTTGGATGATGTTTTGTTAGAAACGGAACATTACTTATTTTCAAATGGACAGTTATCCATTTGTAAAGATTATTTAAGCGGATTAGAAGCTAAGAACTATGTGTTAAAGATTGAAGGCGAAGCCCTTTATCTACTTAACGTTATCGTATCTAACACAAAACAGCCGAGATTAATCTCTGAAAACAATATCCTTTTCAATCATGAAGACGTAAGTTTTACTTTTCAATTGTATGACGGGGCTTTTGCAGGCATTAGTTCTGACCCTATGATGAGTGATTCCGACTATACGTTTAATGAAAGCACACTAACAATTTCTAAGGGATTCATTGAACAGCTTATCCTTGATGATGTAACGCGTAAACAAGTCATCTTCCAGTATGAACTTACAAATAATGAAGTGACTGTGATTGGTTATTTAACCATCCGTTTGACTGAATAGTTCAAACAGATGGTTTTTTCTTTAATTTTTGATATAATACAAGTATAAAAGGGGTGTTTATATGTTTAAACCAAGCACTAGACAATCCACACTCGACTTAACCAGTGAAAGAAGTACCCTTAAAAACACGCTTTTCATTATTTCAATCTATTTGGTGATTGGGATAGCATGGATATTCTTTTCAGACCTATTATTAGGTGTTTTTATTGAGGATCCTAAACGTATTGAAGACCTTCAAACAGTCAAAGGCATCTTTTATGTCTTAACAACCGGGTATTTGTTTTACATTATTATTAAAAGAAGAATGGATTTATATGCGAATACCATTATAGACCTTAGAAGTGTCGTTGAAAAACTAAGAAGCACCAACGAAACTTTATCCATTTTGGAGTCTCAGCTGTATGATTTGGCTTATTATGACAAGCTTACTGGCCTATTATCGAGAAACATGATTGCACATAAGGTTTTGGAACATATAGAAAGTACACCCAATGATATATTCGGCTTTATTTACATCGACATTGATGATTTTAAACACGTTAATGAGACTAAAGGACATGATGTGGGAGATATGTTGATTAAAATGATTGCAGATGAGTTAAGGGCTATTGCTGGCCCACCACATTTCATCGGAAGACTAGGCGGAGATGAGTTTGTTGTTATATTGAAGAATAATCTCCATAAAGAACCAATGTTGACCCTGATTAAGAAATACGCCTCAAGAATTCAGAAGTCCTTCATGTTAGAAGAAGAAGAGTACTTCATCAGTGTGTCTGCTGGGGTTGCGACATACCCTTCTGACGGTAAAGATTATCGGACGTTATTAAAATCGGCTGATATGGCTTTGAGTATTGCCAAACAACGAGGTAAAAACCAAATTGTTTTATACAGTGAAACTTTTGGAGAAAAACTACAAAAGCGCACAGAATTATCAAACATGTTAAATCACTCAATTGATAAAAATGAACTCGTGGTTTACTACCAACCTATCTATGAAATTAAAACAGATAAGGTCACTTCAGTCGAAGCCCTTATCAGGTGGCAACATCCTACTAAAGGGTTGATTCCGCCATTGGACTTTGTTTTGATCGCTGAATCAACAGGCTTTATTAAAAACATCACGTGGTTTGTCATAAAAGAATCCTTTAATCAAAGAAAAATATGGCTTGAACAAGGGTTTGATGTGACAATGTCTATTAACCTGTCTGCGCGTATGCTTAGTGATAATGGTTTTGTGGACCGGATCAAAAAGGCCATTAAAGATCATAACGTTGACACCTCAAAATGTATCTTTGAAATCACAGAGAGCTCAATCTTAGAACACATAGATGAATCCATTATTACCTTGAATGAATTAAAAGCGTTGGGGTTCAAGTTGGCGCTTGATGATTTTGGGACAGGGTATTCGTCATTGACTTACCTGCAGAGATTACCGATTGACATCTTGAAAATTGACCGAAGTTTCACCAAGCAAATTAAAACGAAAACGGATTATAGTGCTTTAATGAAATACACCATAGAACTTGCCCATTATTTAGACCTAAAAGTCGTTGTCGAAGGGGTTGAACACGATTTTCAAGTGGATGTGCTTAAAGGGTTAAACAGTGACTACCTCCAAGGGTATTACTATGCAAGACCCAATTTGCCAGAAGAATTGGACCATCAAAAGTTTTGTCAAAACAAGTAATTATACGCATAAAACATGTGTGCATAGCGGCTAGAAGTCGTTATTTACACATGTTTTTCTATTTATTCTTCACACGCACTGTGTTATAATACCCCTTAAGGAGAGATATTATATGCCAAAATTATCATTATTAGAAAAGTATGCAAAACTGGCTGTAAAAGTCGGCGTTAACGTACAAAAAGACCAAGTTGTGGTTGTAAGAGCTACGACAGAAACAAAAGAATTAACCCGTTTAATCGTTAAAGAAGCTTATTTAGCAGGTGCTAAGAAAGTCATTACACAATGGAGTGACGACTATTTAACCCGTTATGCTTACGACTACCAAAGTGTAGAGACACTTGAAGAAATTCCAAATTACAGCATTGAACAAAGTCGTTATTATGTCGATAACAACGCTTGTTTTATTAATGTCATTTCGCCTATGATTGGTGTCAATCAAGGCATTGACCCAGTTAAGATGGCAAAATCACTAACTGCAAGTCAAAAAGCTGTGCCTTTCTTAAGAGAGTACACCATGGGCAACAAAGGCCAATGGACCATAGTTGCAGCTTCAAACCCTGTTTGGGCAGAAGCGGTTTACCCAGACTTAAAAGGCGAAGAAGCAACTGAAGCCTTATGGACGGCTATTTTAAATGCGTGCCGTGTATATGAAGACTCAGATCCAATTGAAAACTGGCATAACCATAATGCATCACTAGAAAAACATAACCGTATCTTAAATGACCTAAACTTCAAAGAGTTAAGATTTAAGAATGGCTTAGGGACTGACTTAACTGTTGGTTTGGTTGAAAACCATGTATGGTCAGGTGGCGGCGAAAAGACGACTAAAGGCGTTTACTTCAACCCTAACATTCCAACGGAGGAAACCTTCACAATGCCATATAAGTGGGCAACTTCTGGTAAAGTGGTCGCAACCAAACCTCTTAACTATCAAGGCACATTGATTGAAGACTTTTACTTAGTGTTTGAAGAAGGTAAGGTCGTTGAGTTTGATGCCAAGAAAGAAAAGAAGACTTTGGAAGAAATGCTTAACACAGATGAAAACGCAAGATACATTGGAGAAATTGCGTTAATCAGTCACGATTCACCAATTTCTAATACCAATCTATTATTTTTAAATACGTTATACGATGAGAATGCATCTTGCCATATGGCACTAGGTAGAGCTTATCCAATGAACATTAAAGGCGGCTTAGATACCCCAATTGAAGAACTAGAGAAGAAAGGGTATAACAAATCCTTAATTCACGTAGACTTCATGTTTGGGTCTAGTGATATGTCTATCGTAGGCATTAAACAAGATGGGTCTGAAGTCGTGGTATTCAAAGACGGAAACTTCGTGATTTAACCTTAAAAATGCCTTCGGGCATTTTTTTATTTTGGATTTAATGGTATAATTTTTGATAGAGGTGTTATTATGTTACCAATGAAACGTATGAACATTGTTGTGACCAAAATGGAGTTAATCAATAAGCACATAGCGGGCACATTCCAATTGAATCATAGAATTACTAGACACACAGGAAAAATAGCGGATCAAGTCTATTACACAGAACTTAGGTTTGAAGTCTTAGACCATGCAGATACGGTTTATCCAATTAACTTGGTTGTGCACATGCGGGTGAACTTTGAATTTCATGTGGCTGAGAAGGAAGAAACCATCGAGGACTTTTTAAAATCAGAAGCCGTGACGATTCTTTATCCCTACTTGAGAGCCACCATTACACAATTAACGACTTTGGCATTAATACCGCCAGTTGTGATTCCTGTTATTGACCCACAAAAACTATTTAAAGAAGATGGTATTTTAAATTAAACAGTCATCTGTTTGATTTTTTTCTAGATGAGGATTATTAAGATGAAAAAAAATGAGTATTTAGATATTTTCTTCACATTTTTTAAAATTGGTTTATTCACTTTTGGGGGTGGATATGCCATGATTGGTGTTATGCAAAGAGATATCGTAGAAAAGAAAAAATGGATTGACGAGGAAACCATGCTTGAGTTGATTACCATCAGTGAAGCCACGCCTGGCCCTTTCGCAATCAACGGGGCAACCTATATAGGATACCAGCATAAGAAGTTTTATGGTGCATTAATGGCAACCTTAGGTGTGGTACTTCCAAGTTTTATCATTATTTTGTCAATCTCCCTTTTTTTAGAAGCGTTCAGTGGTAACATATACATTCAAAACGCTTTAAAAGGGATATCAGCCGGGGTATCTGTCCTTATTTTTAACGCGTTATTCAAATTATCTAAAAAGGTAAAAATGAACTATGTCAATGTGCTATTGATCATGATTGCTTTTGGCGTGTCTTTTTTCACAAACTTCTCAATCATTTTGCTGCTTTTAATCACAGGTGTACTTGGGTTTTTTGCTTCATTCATTCAAAGAGGTAAAAAACTATGATGGCACTATTGAAATTATTTTTTGTGTTTTTAAGAATTGGTCTATTTACCTTCGGTGGTGGGTATGCCATGATTCCTATGATCAGACAAGAAATGGTCTTAGGAAACTATTTAAGCATTGATCAAGTCAATCAGTTTATTGGAATTGCTGAATCAACGCCTGGGCCATTTGCTATTAACATGGCTACTTTTGCAGGGTATCATAGTTTGGGTTACATGGGCGCGGTCATGGCTACTTTAGGGGTTGTTTTGCCAAGCTTTGTGATCATTTTACTGATTGCCTATTTCAGCGATAAATTCATTAAAACAAGACCTGTACAATCCATCTTAAGTTTCTTAAAACCCGTCATACTAGGATTAATCTTAAGTGCTGGATTAGGGGTTATGTTACACGCCATACTAGGCGACTATTTTCAAAAAATCAGTTTTGATTATAAGGCGTTAATCATCTTTTTAAGTGTCTTTATCAGTTCTAAGTTATTTAAAAAAATGAGTCCAATTCATTTGGTCTTGTTGTCGGCTTTGTTAGGGTTAATACTTTATGCATTTTAAGGGGTTTTTCATTGACTATATCAAGACATTTCATTATAATTGGAATAGTTGGTTATGCTAACAAATAAATGACACTAGGAGACTATATTTCATGCAAAAAGAATTGAAACTAGCCAATCCGGGACCGCTTGGTTTATTAGGCTTTGGTTTGACAACAGTATTACTTAATTTACACAATGCGGGATTGATTCCACTGTCGATGGTTATCATCGCGATGGGCATCGCGATGGGTGGGTTTGCCCAAATCATCGCCGGCATTTTAGAGTTTAAAACAGGCAATACATTTGGTGGGACTGCTTTTACCAGCTATGGATTGTTTTGGTTAAGCTTGGTCATCATTTGGTTATTTCCAAAAGAGGGGTTAGAAGCTGATAAAGTATCTATGGGCTATTACTTATTGTTGTGGGGTATTTATACGGCATTTATGTTTGTTGGAACCCTAAAACACAACAGAACAACTCAAGTGATATTTGGTTCGCTTGCACTATTGTTTATATTGCTAGCCTTAGGAGACTTCACTAAGATTGAACTGATTACCGTTGTTGCCGGATATGTAGGCATTTTCTCTGGATTAAGTGCTTTCTATGGTGCGGTTGCTCAAGTTGTAAATAATGAATTTGGGAAAAAAGTATTACCTCTATAAATGAATGTTTGAAGAATCTCTATTTGATTTGAGGTTCTTTTTTTCTTTCTGTTGATATGGTACAATACTTAAAAAAGAAAAAGGTGCTGTAATGAAAAACATTAAAAAATATTTGTTAGTGATACTCTTAATGACGAGTGCGGTTGGTTTTTTTGGTAGTTTGATCGATAATGGGTTTTCGTCTTTATTATATTTTACCAATCAATCAAACTTCTTAGTATTCTTAGTTGTTTTAGGGATGCTTACCAAAAAACCTATTAAGCATTTGGAAATAGTTGGCTTTGTTGTCTTTATGAATATATTGATGACAGGTATAATATTCAATACGCTTTTGAAGGGTTTTGAAGCTACAATGTCGCCAATACATTTATTTTATTCCTATTTGAATCACACAGTTAATCCGATTTTGTATACAATCGTGTTCTTGGCTTATATGAGACTTGATTTAACTTATAAGAAGTTTTATGTGTTGTTGGTCTATCCTTTGGTGTATTTCATGGCATACATGGTCACAGGCCCATTCACAAAGTTTTATCCCTATCCTTTTATGAATCCAATTGAACTCGGACTCAAAACATTTTTAATTACGAATGTGTTGGTTTTATTGCCTATTTTAGTCTTATTTAGTTTGTTCTTAATTCATATAAGCAAAACATTACATCAAAAAATCGACAAACCTTAAGCGGGTTTGTCGATTTCATTTAGTGTGAGTACTTCGTCTTTTACGTTTAACTGATAGTCTTGATGAGGTAATAAAGTGCCTTCAAGCATCTTCATAGCCAAGAAAGTTTCAATTTCTTTTTGAATAAAACGCTTGATGGGTCTAGCGCCATATTCAATGGAATAGCCATTTTTTAAAATGTATTTCGATGTTTCTTCATTAAAGGTTATCTTTATATCCTTTTCAAGTAATCGGTCCTTAAGGTCTTGTAGAAGTTTATCTACGATTTGAATTTGGACATTGAAACCCAAGGCATTAAATAGAATGATTTCATCAATGCGGTTTAGAAATTCAGGTTTGAAGGTCTTTTTAACGAGATCCATCACTTGATTTTTAGAAGAGGCATCGCCTGCTAAAAGGTATTCGCTGCCTAAGTTGGAGGTCATGATGATGATGGTATTTTTAAAATCGACGGTTCGGCCTTGATTATCAGTGAGTCTGCCATCATCTAAGATTTGAAGCAGAATGTTAAATACTTCCGGATGTGCTTTTTCAATTTCATCAAACAAGACGATGGAATAGGGTTTCCTTCTGATGGCTTCTGTCAGTTGCCCACCTTCATCGTATCCTACATATCCAGGTGGAGAACCAATTAGCCTTGAAACGCTATGTCGTTCCATGTATTCACTCATATCGATTCTTACGATGTGTGAGGCATCGTCAAAAAGATTTAAGGCCAATGACCTTGCAACTTCGGTTTTTCCGACGCCTGTAGGACCTAAAAACATAAAAGATCCTATAGGTCTATTTTGGTCTTTAATCCCAGCTCTTTGTCTGATGATAGCATCACTAATGAGTTTTATTGCATGGTCCTGTCCGATGACACGTTTTTTCAGTGCAGTTTCCAGGTTTAAGAGTTTTTCCTTATCGGCTTGCACGAGTTTTTCTACTGGAATGTGCGTCCATTTTGAGATGATTTCTGCGATATTTTCTTCGGTTACGACTTCGCTAATCATTCGCTCATTTCCCACTTCGGTGTGCTGTTTGATTTGTTGTTCAAGTTCAGGGATTTTAGAGTATTGAAGTTCGGCTGCTTTACTGTAGTTAGAGTCATTAAAAGCATTTTGGAGCTCATTTTTGTATTGTTCTAGTTTAAGTTTAAGTGTTTTAATTTGTTCTAATTCGGCTTTTTCTTTTTGCCACTGTGCTTTTAATCGATTGGACTCAATGTGGTAAGTTTTTAGTTCTGTTTCAATTTTGGATAACCTGTCTTTACTTAAAACATCGGTTTCTTTAGATAGGGCACTTTTTTCGATTTCCAACTGCATGATTTTTCTTAATACTGAATCAAGTTCGACAGGCATTGAGTCAATTTCCATTCGAATGGATGCACATGCTTCATCGATTAAGTCAATGGCCTTGTCGGGTAAGAAGCGGTCTGTGATGTAGCGATTGGATAGGCTGGCTGCTGAAACAATCGCATTATCGCTAATGTGTACGCCATGGTGGGCCTCAAAACGGTCTTTCAATCCTCTTAGAATCGAAATGGTATCGATGACGGTTGGCTCATCAATTTGGATTTTTTGAAAACGTCTTTCTAGCGCAGTGTCTTTTTCAATGTATTTTCGGTATTCGGTTAATGTCGTAGCACCTATACAGTGTAATTCCCCTCTAGCAAGCATCGGTTTTAACATGTTAGAAGCATCCATTGCACCATCGACTCTACCTGCGCCTACAATCGTATGGATTTCATCAATAAACAAAATGATTTGACCATCAGAAGCTTTGATTTTATTTAATACGGCTTTTAAACGTTCTTCGAATTCCCCTCTAAATTTAGCGCCTGCAACCAGTGAAGCTAAATCTAGTTCGTAAAGGGTTTTATTTTGTAGACCAAGCGGCACATCTTTATCAACGATACGTCTGGCTAAGCCTTCAACAATCGCGGTTTTACCTACACCAGGTTCCCCAATTAAGACGGGATTATTCTTGGTTTTTCTTGATAGAATTTTGATCATACGTCTGATTTCGTCTTCACGACCGATGACGGGGTCTATTTTTCCTTTTTTCACAGCGTCGACGATATTACGACCAAATTTATCCAACAAATTAGGGTCTTTTTCATAATTTTCCATTTGTGGCATCATAGATATCCTCTCCTTTTTTGGCACTCAATTATGACAAGTGCCAATTTACACCTTCATTATAGTCATCGACGCTTTAATTGTCAACTAGTAAACCTCTGTTTTTTTTAAGAACATTTTAGTCTGTTAATATGTTATAATATAAATCTGACCAAAGGAGTAAATAACGATGAAAAAATTATGGATGGCAGTAGTAGTTGTTTTGTTTGGTTTTGCCTTAATTGGCTGTGAATCAAAAACGGATTATGAGAAACAACTTATTAAAGCTGCAAATGGGATTGAAATGCCGTCACAAACGACTGAATCGCTAGACTTAATTGACCAAATTGATCTTGACGACTTAGTGATTGATGTAACTTGGACTTCTAACCATAGTTATATCACGAATGAAGGCGTTGTCGTGAGACCTGATTTTGAAATAGGGGATCAAGAAGTAACGCTCACCGCAACTTTAAGCATTTTAACTTATAAGCATGAAAAAACATTTAAAGTGTTGGTGTTAAAGCTAGAAGAATCCAAAATAACCTATAAAGTTCAATTTGAATCCAATGGAGGTTCGAGTGTTTCTTTGATTACGGTTAATGAGAACGAATTGGTTACGAAACCAGAAAATCCTACGAAACTTGGGTTTGACTTTCTAGGTTGGTATACGGATGAACAGTTGACAGAAGCTTTTGTGTTTGATCAAGCAATTGAAGTTGACTTAACCCTTTATGCTAAATGGCAACAGAAGAAAAACACCCTTTCATTTAATTCGAACGGTGGATCTGACATTGAAATGTTTAGCCGTTTTGCGGGGTCTGTTTTAACCAAACCGGAAGATCCAATCAAAGAAGGACATTTATTTCTTGGTTGGTTTGAAGACGAAAACTTTCAAACGCCTTTTCAGTTTGGTGTCATGCCTAGTGAAGACTTAGTGTTATTCGCGAAATGGGAAGTGAAAACTGAAATCACGATTGATTATTTAGATATCTTTTATTTGAATGACACGCATGGGTCTATTGAGAAGAAAGATTATGCATTAGGATTGGCATATATTTCTAACTATGTTAACTTTCATAGAGAACAAAACCCAAATGGGACCATCTTATTAAGTGGTGGCGATATGTTTCAAGGCTCAGCATTATCTAATTATTATATGGGATTATCGACTTTAAACATTATGAACCAAATGGGGTTTGATGCGATGACACTTGGTAATCATGAATTTGACTGGGGGCTTGAAGTCATTCAAGGTTATTTTGATGGGTCATACGCTAATAATGATGCGAATTTTCCTATTTTAGCCTCAAACGCATTTTATGAGAATAGTACAAATTCTATCGAACATATAGATCCTTACACCATCATTGAAAGAGGCCAAGTTAAAGTTGGCATCATCGGCACGATTGGAGATGGTCTTGAAAGTTCAATTGCACAAAGTAGAATCGACGGGTATGAATTTGTCGATGCTAGAAGTTATGTTGAATACTACACAGACTATTTAAGATCTGAAGAACAAGTGGATTATGTCATTCTAATGATGCATGATAATGGGTCATTAGACTTAGAAGCAATCTCAAAACTAACAGGTTCTAAAAAAATAGATTTAATGCTAAATGCGCATACACATCAACGCTATGTGAGAGAGTATTCAAGTGGTCTGCTCGAAGTACAATCAGGATCAAATGGAAATTATATTGGAAAAATCAGAATTGATATCGCTAGTGGTGACATTCAAGCAGAGAACGTCAATAGTCATATGGCTTTAAACGAAGCAGACAAAGCGGTTCAATTAATCATTGATACCTATAAACTTGAAACGGATGAATTGTTTAATACTGAAATCATTCGCTCAGAAAGCTACTATTCACAAGACGATATCGCTTTGTGGTTAACCAAGCTTATTGTTAAACAAACAGGCGCGAGTATTGCATTTCAAAACTATGGTGGAACCAGAGCATCTATTAATATGAATGAACCTATTACACTTGGAAAGCTGTTTCAAATATTCCCATTTGATAATGTCATTAAATCTGTCTATTTAGACGGATCCGCCATTAATAGTCTCAAAAATGAAGCTATATACAGTACGGATGGCACAAGTTTCGTAAATGGCAAACTTTATCTTGTTTCAACCAATGATTATTTGTTTGATAAAACAGATGGACCTTTCATTAATGGGGAAAACCCGATTTTTGATGGAACCCTATTGAGAGACTTAGTTGAAAAGGAGATGCGTTTACAATCTGAAGTTTATGAAACCTTTGATGTAGACAACCCTATCCTTACAGCACAAATCAACCGTGGGCCCCAACAATCAAGCAGACTTTATCTACAATAACGATTGACAAAAGCGCTATTCCTAGTTATAATGGAATAGCGCAAAAAAAGGCCCTGTAGCCAAGTGGTAAGGCGCGGCACTGCAACTGCCTGATCGTCGGTTCAAATCCGGTCGGGGCCTCCAAAGAAATCTTGAATTGGTAGCGAAAAACTACCAAATAACACCAAATTATGCCCTTTTAGGGCATTTTTTAATAAAAAACAGTCCATCTTAAAGTCTTTAACGACCGACATGATGGACTTTT
>Ga0265295_1000871_pt1 | contig 57106 bp, 49 predicted proteins | sample Munlansysbiofilm_FD_192503 | JGI IMG/M metagenome (GOLD analysis project Ga0265295, IMG submission 192503) | Leachate microbial communities from a municipal landfill in Southern Ontario, Canada - Methane capture system biofilm | ecosystem: Engineered > Solid waste > Landfill > Unclassified ... | reverse complement strand
TATTTTATTGGGTAAATAAAAAAAAATAGATAAGTATGACCATTTTTTAAAATTTTACAAGTGCAAATTCAAGTGTTTCATTCTTCGTTGTGTCCGCAGGACATGTGGGTTATATGAAACTCCCATCAAAACATCATTGTCCGAGTCTCGACTTTATAGCCCTCTTTGGTTTTCCTGACCGGAACGTTCAAAACCAAAGGGTCGAAAGCGTCAAAAAGGGTCAAAGCCACCCCCGACGTTTTGCGGTTCCGGTCAGGAAAACCAAAGGGGGCGGAATGACACTATTGCCCGCCCTGTACCATCATGTTTCGGCGTTCGTTGTGACTGGATAGCCTGTCATGGGGGTTTATAGGACCCCACCATCGAGTTTGCTGCCACAAAGGGCGACCGCAAGGGATCGCCCCTACGCCTCGACCAGCGAAGACACTCCCCAACACTGCCTACTGTCTACTGTCCCCAACAACCTCCTTCTGGGTAAACAGAAAAAAAGCCAACGCCGCAACCAGATAAACGGCACCCACCAGGGGCAACGCCCTGTCAATGCCGAGAATAAACATCCACCCAAAGATGAATGGTCCCAGGATCTGTCCGATCCGGCTGGTGGCCGAGATGATGCTCAGGGATTTGCCCTCGCCCAGGGCCTGGCTGATGGGAAGCTTTAAGAGGTAGGGATTTTGAGCCGCATACATAAGGCCTCCGGCCACACCCAGAACGACCACGGAAAACAGGGTGACCATAAACCCCTGGAACAGGTAGTAGGCCAGAAATCCAACGCCAGTTAAAATTGAACTCAGCATGAGAAAGCTCCGTTTGTTTGTGGAACGATCCACAAATCGACTGATCAGCGGGGCAATATATACGAGGCAGATGCCGTGGAGCATGAATACCCGGCCGATGTTTGACTGGGACACATGGTGATCGTTCAGATAGATGGGGATGCAGTAGTACAAAAAACCGATCAGCGAAACAGAGGCTGGGATGGCGATGAGGGTAATAAGTCCCAGGACGTTTCGATTTAAGCAGAAATTGAAGATCTCCTTGAGCGGAACCGGGGCAGGCCGGTTTTCAGTTTTATGCTCGCTGCTCTTTTTGACGGCATCGCCCATGAAGAAAAAAACATAACCCAGGATGGAGAGTATGAGAAGGCCTCCGATCAAGAAAATCGGTTGAAACCCAAGTCTTTCGGCCAGCATCGCCCCTGCAGCCCCTCCGCAGATGCTTCCCGCATAGAGCCCTGCATAGAGCTGGGTGAGGGAATGGGACTTCTGGTCGGCATTGGAGTATGAAACGGCAAAACCCTGGGCCGCCATGATCACAAACCCGTATCCAAGCCCTGAAACGCCCCTGGATGCAATCAGGTGAAAGGCATCTGGAGCAAGCCACGAATAGATCAACCCTAATCCTGTCAGCACCACCCCCCACAGAAAGGGCTCATGCCACCCCCTTCGGTCAAGCCAGCTGCCTGCCAGTAATATGGCCACCCCTTCGAACAGCATCTCGATGGAGATGGGAAGGGCGATGAAAATATCCCTGGGTATCCATTGGTTGGGAATATAGAGCCGGTCCATATAGAGTGGTAAAAACGAGACACAGATATCAATGCCAAATGCGAAGATAAAGGCCGCAGGCCGCATGTCCATGTAATGGGTCGTTCTGTTTTTAACGGTTTTACCCACCATTTGAAAGATAATGATCAGAAGCTCAAAGGAAAATAAAATTGCAATGACAAGCACGGTCAAGGCATCGAGGCCAATGGCCTTGATCTGTTCCAGGGTTTTCTCCTTTGAAATGGTCGTCACCAGACGCCCCTGGATCTCATCAGCCTGCACCCCACCTTCTCGGACAAGGGGGGTCTTCACAGAATAAAAACCGGCCGGATCTATCCTGTCACCATTTTTGTCTTTATTATCGCCCACTCCGAAAGATTCTTTGCCGGTACGGTTCACGACTTTGTGAAGAACCATGCCATCCCTGGTTTGAAGCTCGATCTTCTCAATTTCAGGAGATTGCTCGATCATTGCATAAAGAAGATCCTCAACCTTAAAAAGCTTGTCGATCTTTAACCCTTTGCCCAGGAGAAATTCAATTTTATCCTTGAGTGCATGGTTGAGAAGGAGAACCTTTTCCCTGTTTATCTCGAGATAGTAAGAGTAAAAGGCGTTTCTACCGTAAATTGAAAATGCAATCTGGCACAGGATGATGATGGCAAGGGTTGCCATCATCAATCTTCGCCCAAACCTGCTCCCAGACCCCTTTGAACCTTTTTTTTGTCTGTTTATGAAAAGTTTCCACCAGGGTGTAACAATCGGTAAAGATTCATTGTCAACTCCGGCAGATATGGATACTCTGCTCCGGTCGCGGGGGGTTAATGGAATGGTGTTGTAGGCTATTACGAGCAGGATAAACCCGGCAAAGAGTATGACACCCCCGGTTTTAACATATTCCCTGTGCACCGATTCCATGAGGCCGTCTACCTCCTCCTGGTCAAATCCAATGACCACAAAACCGGCAGTTTGCCTGCTCCTCTCCTGGATGGGAAGGAAAATCAGATGGGTCTTTCCCCGTTTCTGGACGAAAAGCTCCTCCTCTGCATGGGCCAGGAAGGATTTATCAGGGGGCGTTACCATGGCGCTGCCAGCCACAAGATCAGGAGAGGTGGAGTACCTTACACTGCCGTCAACAAGTGCAATCGAGACATGATTTTTTACTGAACCCTGGTTATTTTTTTCCTTGTTCATCTGGCGGTGAGTGTTTTGCAGAAGGCGCTCCATACCCACAAACTTATCAATTTTTTTTCCGTACCTCACGGATTTTTCCAGGCTTACCTGAAGATCCCGGCCAATGATTCCATAGGTTGAGGCAAGGCTCTTTATGTATAGTTTTTCAAGGGTTGCAGAGGTGAGAAAGGCGTTGAATGCAAGGGCCGCAAGTATCATCAGGGTGGTTGCAAGGATGAGTTTGCGCTTAAATGCGGGGGCGAGTGGTGTAGCTTCCATCAGCCGTTATAACGTATCATGAGCATGGCGATGTCATCGGACTGGGGAGCGGTTCCTGCGTGCTCCTTCACCTTTACCATGACATTTTCAACGGTTTTTTCAAGGCTGTCCAGGGGACCGTTTTCCACCGTCCCAAGGAGCTGTTCATCGGAAAAGAGCTGCTGGTCCGGGTCCATGGCCTCTGTCACCCCGTCCGTATAGAGGAAAAAACTGTCCCCCGGCAAAAGGGAAACGGACAACTCCCGGTAGTCAAAACCTCCTATCACTCCAACCATGGGGCCGCTCTTGTCGGTCTTATAGCTTGTTTCACCGTTTTTCCGTATCAGGATCGGGTGATTGTGGCCTCCGCTTGCATAGGTAAGAACCCCGGTGCGGATGTTCAGCACTCCTATAATCAGAGTGACAAACATGGACCTGGGGTTGTCCGCCTCCAGGATATTGTTGATGTGGGACATTATTTTGGCAGGAGATCGTTCATGCTCGGCCGTTGTCTTGATAAGGGTTCTGGTTATGACCATGAAGAGCGCCGCAGGCACACCCTTGTCCGAGACATCCCCCAGGGTGAGGCAGAGATGATCCTCGTCCATGAGGAAAAAGTCGTAAAGATCACCGCCCACCTCCTTGGCAGGTTCGATGGTGGCAAAGAGATCAAACTGCTCCTGGTCGGGAAAGGTGGGAAAGGTCTTGGGGATGATGCCCATCTGGATCTCCCTTGCCACGTTCAGCTCCCCCTGAATTCTTTCCCTTGCCGCAGTAATCTCCATCAGGTTGCTGATATTGCCCTTAAGCTCGGTCTCCATGAATTCAAACGACCGGGCAAGCTCGCCCACCTCGTCCCGGGAAAGGAGAACCCTCTTTTTTATGGCTATCCCGGTGGAAGATTCAGCGGTAAAATCCTGGTCGGGTAATTTTTTTGCATAGGCCGCCAGGGTTTTAAGAGGTGAGGCGATTCTTGACACCATGAATCCCACCACCAGAAGTCCCAGGGCCAGCATCACGGCGGTGAGTAAATTCTGGTGAACAACGAGCTCCCTTGCGGGTCGTCGAATCTCTTCCACCGGAGTTGTGACCCCTATATACCAGTCAAGGGGTTTAAAGTAGCTTATGCTGCTCACCATCTCTTTTCTGTCCGGATCAAGGGAGGATACGTGGATAAATTTTTGTTCCCCGCCCTGATTTTGAATGCCCCCACCGTTTTTTCTGCTCCGGGTTGCTGCGGCCATCATGTCGTCCAGGATCAATCGATCGGTTCGGGTGTTGATACCGCCTGCAAGCTTTTCCTCAACATCCTTTGAAGAAGAGACGACAAACTCCTTCTCCCCTGTGAACATAAACGAGTAACCGCCCTTTATCATGACAAGTTCCCTTGCGGTGCTCTCAAGGGCCTTGATGATTTCGACAAGTTTATCGGCCGCTTCGGCCTCTATGTCATCGATGTCAAGAACCGTGGCAAGGGTGCATTGCCAGGCGGAAAAGGGAACAAAATAGGTTAAAATCCGGTTGGCTCCAAGCTTTACCACCGCATAGTCCCCCCTGTCTGAAATTCGATCCCAGGTCATTGCCTGGGCAAGGTCTCTGCCCTTGACATCGGTTAGAGAAAGAATGGTATCGGACCTAAATCTGGGGGTTGAGGCGGCAATCACCCGGGTGTTACGGTCCAGCAGGAGGTAGTGAATATCTTTAGATGGTATGGTCTTTATCCATGTTTCAGCCGCCGTTGTTCCAGCTTTTCCCTCAAGCCGATCAAGGGAATCAAGCACTGAAACAGCCACAAGAGCAGTATTCTTAAGCGCTCCTCTTTTTTCCAGGGTCATGTCCATCTTGGCCCTTAAAAGGGAACGATACTTGTCCTCTGTATTGAGGCGGACATAGGAGACCATCTTTTCTGAGGCTTCCCTCTGGGATAAGAGCATGGCCCGGCCAACATCCCGGTGGGTAAAGTAGATGTTTGCCCCGGCCGTCACCGTCATGATAAAGGCTATGGATATGAGAATCTTAAACTTAATGGAGAAAAACATGGATTTGCCTAGACGTTTTTGTTGAGGGTAAGGTAAAGTATATTTTCATTTCCGTGGCGTTCATAGCGGACCTTGTCCATGAACTTTTTCACCATCATTATTCCAAGTCCGCCAATGGGTCGATCCAGGAGACCCATTTCAACGTTGGGCTCGGTTGCTTCAAGGGGATTGAAGGCAAGGCCCCTATCTACGAGGGAAATAACAACGGTCTCTGCCTGGTCGTCAAACCCCACCAGGATATCTCCCCTGCCCGTCTGATCATAGGCGTGGTTGATGATGTTTACCACCACCTCTTCCAGGGCAACGGAGAGTTGAATCAAACGTTTTCCATGAATTCCCGACCTCTGTGCCAGAGTTTCCACATACTCCTGAACAAGGGGAAGAGACTCTAATCTTGCCGGCCATGATACTCGTTCCAATTGAAAACTCTCCGCCATTCAGGATAAAATTTTTTGAGCCTTGATCATAGAGCAACAGGGATTAGGCAGACAAAGCCTGCTCAAGGGTATCATGGATCTTAAACAGCGAATAAAAGCCCGATATGTCAAACACATCCTTTACATTGCCGGACAGGGCAGCAAATTCAAATTTTCGTCCTGAGGCATGGAGTTTTTTGGCAACCAGAAGAACCACCCTTAAACCTGCACTGCTGATGTATTCAAGCTCCTCCATGGAGACAAGTATGCTCTCATTTCCCCCCTGGATGAGCTCTGTGAATTTTGCCTCAAGCTCGCCTGCTGTAACGGCGTCCAGGCGTCCCTTTATAAAAAGAACGACCATCCCTTCTCTTTTCTCTACCTTTAGGTCCACGTTTTACTCCCCATGAAAATCTATTCTATGAAACCCGGATCAGCACATTACAATCCTAAATGGTTGCAAGTTTCAGTCCCATGAAAACAGAAGCATAGTATGAGAATGCCATTTTAAAATCAATCCTTTTTCAAGGAAAACAGGCAATGGATGCAAAATCCATCCATACTCTGGTCTAGGATTTGCAACCCATGTGATAAAACACCTTGCTTGACAAACTAAGGGGTAGCGTTCTAAAAAAGGCAGATCGCAAAAGATACATGAAAAACAATGCCGAAAGCATTATGGAGGTGACGGTGGAAAAATTCCAAATACTGCTGGATGAAGTTGCGGAACCTGGGGGTCTTGATTCGTTAAGGACTGATTCCAAGGGTGGATGCGCCATACAGCTGAATCAAAATATCAACGATAAAATGGAAAACCAATGAATCAAGTCAAAACACTCAACCAGATTGTGCTGGAGATCCTTTCCGCAAACTCCCATGAGGTCAAGGTTGCAGCGGGCCAGCGGTTGATCGACTATTCAGTCAACCCTGAAATTTGTGAACTATTGCAGGATCTTGCCGAGAACATCGCCATGCTGATGGTCCAGAAGGAGGGAAAAGAGCTTCATCTGCTATTCATGGAGTGCGATCTTAAAAAAATTGGCAAGGCCCTTGAAAAGGCAAAGCTTGACCCATTAACAGGTCTGGCCAATCGAGGTTTGTTCTATGAAACCCTCGACAAGGCGTTTGAACGGTCGAAAAAAGAGGGGACAAAGCTTGCCCTGATTCTTATTGATCTTGACAACTTCAAGCCGGTCAACGACACCCATGGCCATGATGCAGGAGACCGCCTGCTGCAGCAGGTTGCCTCAAGAATCAAAGATTGCGTAAAAGAATCAGGATTTGCCGCACGTCTTGGCGGAGACGAATTTATCGTACTCCTGCCCGATTTAACCCGGGAAAAGGAAGCCTGCACCCTGGCAGAAACCATACTTTTGACCCTAAAACAACCTTTTGACATTGGTTCAGCCATTGTTTCCATTGATTCATCGATTGGGATCAGTTTTCTTGAACAAGACACACAGGGAGGTAGAGAGCTCTTAAAGGTGGCGGATCTTGCCATGTATGAGGCTAAAAGGTCGGGCCGGGGGCAATGCCTTGTCTTTGATGATAATCTGTCCATTACCGATCCCTGGGAGAATCATGGTCCTGACAAATGATCCCCAGGATGAACTTTTAGATGTAATGGCCGGGCTTTGCCATGCAATCGCATTTGAAACAGGCTCAAAGACAACTTCCCCCGGAACCTATCTAAAAAACAAGGAAGAGACCATAGCCCAGCTCTTTGCCATGACCGGTGAGGCAAAGGATACCGGAAAAATTTCAAGCCTTGCGGAATCCTTTGGTCTGATGCTTGTTAAGCTTGAGGCAAGGGAACTTTCCCAGGAAAATTTGATAGAGGAGCTGACCCAAAAAAACCAGGAGCTTAAGATTGCAAAAGAACGGCTTGGTGAACAGAACAAATCCCTTGTCGTCTCTTTGAGGCAGCGGTACAGCCCGGCACGTTTTGTGGGTCAATGCCCGGAGATGCGCCGGATAATGGCCACGGCCCTGAACCTTTCAAGACACCCGATAAACACCCTGATCCTTGGTGCAAGCGGAACGGGCAAGGAGGTGATGGCCAAGATAATCCATTTTAACTCCCCTCGGGCAGATAAACCGTTTCTGCCTGTAAACTGCACTGCCATTCCAGACTCGCTTTTTGAAAGTGAAATGTTCGGCATTGAAAAGGGTGTTGCCACGGGCGTTGTTCAACGAAAGGGTGTGTTTGAACAGGCCCATACCGGAACTCTGTTTTTAGACGAGATAGGCGAAATGAGCCTCGCAAACCAGGCAAAGCTCCTACGTGTCCTTGAGGAACGAAAGGTTGTGAGGGTCGGTGGCAGAGCTCCCATTGATGTTGATTTCAGACTGATCAGCGCCACCAACGTGGATCTTGAAAGGGCGGTCCAACAGGGAGATTTCAGGCAGGACCTATTTTACCGGCTCAATGTGGTCTCCCTGACCCTGCCCCCCTTAAAGGATCGTGGAGAAGACATTCTCGTCTTGGCCGAGAAATTGCTTAGTAAGAATGCAGCAGATCTTGGGCGGCCTCCCTTGAACCTCGCACCAGGGGCGAGGAAATGCATCATGGGGTACGACTGGCCTGGGAATGTGCGTGAACTAAATAACGAGATGGAGAGGGCCGCAGCCCTTACCCTGTCGAACAGGGTTGAAGCCGGGGATTTGTCGTCCAAGTTAAACGATCCTGAAACCAGGATAAAGCCCGGGTGTGATTCTGAGACAGGCCATAATTTAGACCATAGCTCAAATTCAGGCTCAAATTCGGCCAGGGGAAAAGAACAGGGTTGCCAGGACACAAAGGAGTTGCCACCGGAGGAAGAAAGAGCAGAGTTTAACCTGTCAATCATGGAGCAGGAGACGGTTTTCAAGGCCCTTGCCAGCACATTGGGCAACAAAACAAGAGCCGCATCTCTCCTTGGCATTACCCGGGAGGGGTTGAGAAAAAAGTTGTTGAAATTAAAAAAAAATAACCCAACCGGCAAAAAAATTACCACCAACAAAAACATATAGGCAACTTTATTGCCACAACAGTATGTTGCCGCTATTTTCGGAAATGATTTTCTAGGAAGAGTAGAAAGTTTTATTAATGCTGCGGAAAATTTTGTTAAAACCCTTGATCTATCAGATATTTCACCCCACTCCCAGCAAAATTCAACCAGGGAAAACGGAAAAGAGATCAAGCCTGATGAATTTCACAGCATGATTAGAATTTAAGAATCCCAAAGGAGGGACTATTATGGTTCAAGGCGTTTATCAGGGAAGCATTGATCAGAAGATTGCCCTGTACAATCAAATAGGGGGGGATCATCTTGGCAAGGATCTTTTGCAGAAAACCACCAACTTTGTTGGAAGGGCATTAAGCCAGATTTTTTCAAAAGATTCCAGCAATAGGGCAGTTTCAAATCTGATTGCAGATATAAGGGAAAAATCGGAATTTGGAGACAGGTATGCCAACCTTGCCCAGGCAAAGCTTACAGCCCTTGTGGGCCGGGGCAAACCCCTTACCGGAAGAGTGGCAGCCCAGGTTTTATCCGAGGTCAAAATTGCCAGGAGTGAAGATCTTGCAAAAAGTGCTAATATTGGTATCAACATAGACACCTATGTTGCCGACCATGGTGTGGAAATTGATGGACTTATGGAGGCGGCCTTTGACAAGGAACAGGGCGGAATAGGTAAAGGCCTGATGACCCAGGAGGATAAAGATTCCATCAAAGAAAAGGCGACACAGCGACTCAAATCAATATTTACACAAAAATCGCCTTCGGAAGCTGAAATGAAAAATCAGTTCACCGAAATTGCCAGGGACCACTGCCGAATCAAAATAATGAATTTTAACGAGGCCAAAATTGATGAGGTGGTGGCAGATCTTGACGAAGAAGTAGCGGCCCGGTTAGAAGAAAACGGAGAGGATGGGTTTGTCTTATCCGATGCCATTATTAAAAACATGAAGAATAAGATATACAGTAAATTAGCCATTGCAAGCCAGAAAAATCATCGATTGTATGACACCCATGATCCTGCCATTGAACAGACAAAAACAAGGGTCATGGATACTCTGGTGGAGGCCTTTACCTGTATCTCTGAGGCCGAAGGGGTGCCTGAAGATGTGAAACAAATCCTGAAACAGAGTCTTGCCGATGACGAGATAATGTTGACCAGGGATATTTCTCTTTCAGTGATCCAGGGATACAAAGACGGGCTCTGTGCCCAAATTGCAGAGGCAGTAATAGGGGGAGACCTGTCCGATGCCACCCTGGTAGATTTTTCCAAACAGGTCTCAAGCGCTATGGAAGGGGCCTGTAAAGATCCAGATACCCAAGTCACGCGCAGCGGCATTGACGGTTATTCCTTTGCAACGGTCAGGTTTGGCCTGTGCGCCATTGCAATGAAGGCAAACGGCCTTGACCAGGGCGAGGGACAGGTACAGACCAAGGGATTTTATGATGCCTGTATAGATGCCGCAGGCCGCCAGGAAGACACATCAATTGCCATTAAAATGGAAACTCTGTCAGGTTTTATGAGCATGGCGGCAGATCTCAAGCCCCAGATAGAGACAGAAAATTTTTTAAAGAATAATCCTGCTCTCCCTCCAGGGGCAAAGGATATGATTCAGGATATCTTTGCCAATATCCCCTACACCAAGGCCAATACTCTCCAGCAGGACGCCCTGGACCTGGTAAAGAAGCACGCCTCACTCCCGGAAAACGGCCTTCCGAAGGATGCAAGGGTGATGATCGACAGAACCGATCCCCAACATCCAAAACCTGTGCTGTCATTTGATTCAACGTTTCTGGTTGCCCCGGAACTCTTTGCAAGAGAATTTGGAGAAACCACAACTGTTAGCAATAAACCCTTTGGGGAAACAGTTCTGGCAGATCAGTTTGTTGCAGATCTTGCACGAGCGCCCGTCACCATCAGGGAGGATGAACACGAGGTAGTGTTCACCCCCCAGGAGGCCAGGGACGCTCAAACCGGGGTTTCAAGTAGAGACTCCGCACCTGGAACACGCCTGGAGGAAAAATTTGTCCAGGCCTGCGGGGGTGATAAAAACCAGGCCCGGGCCCTTTCAATATTGCTTAACCAATCCTTTGCCGGTTCCGTTGCAGTTGCCTGTGTTAAAGATGGTTTTGTGCCGGCCACAGGCGGGGGAAACATCATTATCGGTGCCGGAACAGATCACGGGCCCTTTAATGTTACAGCCCATGGCCAGGGCAGGTACACGGTTGAATATTCAGGCCGGGCACTCACTGAAATGCTGACCGCAGGATCAATGACCGACATGGACATACTGATCCAGATAGTTGGACCCGGTGAGGGCCGAACCTGTGAGCTGGAGCTCAAAGCCTTCTACGATATTGATCTGAGCGGTGTAGCGGAAAACATAACCGAAGCGGATCTGGCTGAACTTATTCAGTTTCAGGATGGCAGTCCTGGGGTAAGCCTTAAGTTTGTGGACAAATGATTGCCAGAGGTTAAACCCAAAACTATAATTGCGCTTAAAGATTTAAATAAATAACAGGAGATCGGATTATGCCAAATGGTATTTCAGGTGTCGGTCAGGGAGTTGTGATACCCCAAGACACACAGATCCGGGGGGATACCCCAACCCAGCAGACAGGTATAACAGCTCAGGTGGAACAGAACCTTGGCGGCCAACCAACAACGCCGCTTGCCGCAAATACAACGGCTCAACAGACAATTGCAGCAGTACCCCTGACCGCACTCAGGGGAACTGACCAGATCGGGGTTGCTGTAGCGCCAGCAAGGTTGGCAGCTGCCCAGAACATGGCAAGGGCTGGTCTCGCCGCACAGATCGGCATCACCGTTCCACCGGGCTCAAGTCCGGCCATGCTTGACAGCCGGATGATTGCAAAAGAAATTCAAAGCCTGCCAAAAGGTCAGCGTTCGGATGCCATGGCCAATGCGGGAAAGACCCTTCAACAGAGGGTAAACAACGGCTTTAAGGTCTACCAGAATATCGAGAATGGAACGGCCCCTACCCCGGCATCGGAAAGAGATATCAGAGATTTCATGACCTTTCTCACTGCCAGGGCCAGCCAGAAAACGGCGAGCTTTTCCGAAGGTGCCTTTAACCTGCCCGATCCGGGGAGCAAGATCCGTGATTTCCTTGACTCGTCCACCGAGGTGTACCAACGAACCTCCACCCACATCGAAGGCTTCAGCGATCACCAGGGGTGTGGTCACCGGGGAATAGATCTTAAGCTGCCCCACGGCAAGGGAACCCTGCTCTATGGAGCCATGAAAGACGGGGTGATGGGAACCAGGGGAGACCGCCTTTTTTTAAAGATGGAGAGCCATGGCTGCAGGATCTCAACCCTCTCCCAGGACAAGGTAGATACCCAGGGCCCCCAGAGTCGGCCCAAACGATTCTTTGCCGACCTGTTAAGCTCCATCAAACACGGATGGGGCGGCCTTAAGACCCTGCTGGGCCTTCAAAACACAGAGGGCACCCGCAAGGAACGGCTGGACAAGGGGGTTGAGAGGGATTTTAAAGCCCTTGTAGAGACCACAAGGGCATCGGGTAGAAACGACCTTCTCAATATTTTGAATGAAAACAACCCTGCCGGCACAAGGACCGGGCAGGGCGTACGCACCATGATGGCCAATATCAACAGGGTTCTTGAAACAGAATACCCCACCCTCCTTGAGACAGGAATAATGAGGTTAGAAGTCAGCACCCTTCCTCCGGATTTAAAGGCACAGCTCACCTCGTTTGAAGGCGAGTTAGATGCAAAATATGACAATATTGAACACAGAATCGGCAATGAAGTTGTGTTCAATGAGGATGAGCTTGACGGCACGGGCAATGCCAAAGAACAGAACAGGGCCGGCCAGGCAAGGAGCCTTGTATCCCAGCTCATGGAAATTAAAAACCCCGCCGGTTTGACCGAGGATACGATCAAAGGCTTACTCACCACCGCATACGCCCTGGGATCGACCATTGACGGCGAGGGCAAGGACGACCGGGTCATACAAAAGAGTGACTCCCTGGACTGGGCCACGACCGGCCTCAATCCCCAGCAAAAGGATCACCTGAGAGAAATCATGACATCCGACAAGATGCAGGATTTGATCAATGAACTCCTTGATCGATCCAGTGGGATGAGGCTTGACATGCCTGGCCTTAAGCTCACCAACCAGCAGGAACTCAACGTCAGAGGACTGATGTCAGATGCTGCGGAATCGCTCATGTATATGACCAAGGAGACCGGCGTAGAGCCCAGGATGGACCTGGAATATACACAAAGCCAGGTGACGGGGCTGTCAGACGCCATTTTTGATATCACGGAAAGTCTTGCCGAGCCAATGATTCAAGAGCAGATCCATGGTCATATTTCCAGTGTAGATATAGAAGATAGATCTGCCCTGGGTTTGCAGGCATTGGCGGGTGATGGAAACATGGTGGTGGGAACGAGTGCCAGGGCCATGTTTCCCGACGGCCCTCCAATTGTTGATCAAATAAGTATAAACGCCAGGGCAAGGACAGAGGTGGAAGACATCCTGGCCAATCCTCGACCATTGGCAAAGAGGGGACTGGCAAAAGAAGTTGGCATTTCCGATGAGTTCATGCGGGACTTTAACCGTGGAGGTGTTGTGGTCAACGGAACAAAATTGGGAGCAACCGGCAGCAATGTAAGCCAGGAAACCATTGATCAGGAAGTTGAAAAATTTGTGGACGCCCTTGGGGGGCGGGAACAGGCCGTGACCGCATCAAAGTTGCTTTTCCAGGTAACTGATTCGATTCCCCTTACGTCCTACCCTCTGGGTGCTGCAGACCAGGCAACGCAGGATGCCCTTTTCATGGCTCCTGCAAATGCCTCTTCCCAGGTGAACTCAACTGGAGGACCGGTTCTCTCGGGCTTATCACACTCCATCACCGTTAATGATGACGGAAGTGCGGTCATCAGCTGCAAGGACAACAAAGGCGATACCGATCAGGTGAGATACAGCGCAGAGGTGGGCATAAGGTTGAGTGGCCTTACCGGGGATGTACGTGTGGACGATGTCCAGGTGGCAATGATCTTTACCAGCAACGATTAACCGGCACGGCCGGAGCGACACAGGCATCCGGCAATAGCGAATAATGAAATACGATGGTACAGGGTGGGCAGTAGTGTCATTCCGCCCCCTTTGGTTTTCCTGACCGGAACGAGAGAGGCATCCGGCCACAACGAACATGAAAACTTCTCCAATAACAACGCTTTGGCGGGAGTTTCATATAAAAAAAAAACAATAATAAGGAGATAGTAAAGATGAACTTTTCAGACCAGGCCCAGGCCGTACTCGACCATATATCAGACCAGGCGGGAATCGATCCCTTTACCTTTGACCAGGAGGGAAGGGCCTTTTTCAACGCAAACCACCTAAGCTTTCTCTTTTACGCCCTGGAAGAGGAAAAGACCCTTGTAACGGCGATCTACATCGGCCAGCCAGACCTTGACGACGCCATCCTTCTCTACTCTATCCTATGTGGCAACCACCTTTGGGAGCTTACAGGCGGAGGATCACTTTCCATTGACAGGGAGACCGGACACCTCTGCCTGCACCACCGGCTGGAGATGCCGTTGGAAGATATTGGAGATGCTGGTCCGTTTTTTGCAAATCTTCTGGGGGCAGCCGAATATTGGAAGGATATTCTTTCCAAGGCCGGCAAACAAAACGATAGTGTTGTTAACGGGGCCGGGACTGATCACTTTATCCGGGTTTGACCCATGGGAGACATTATGGAGCCAGGCAGCTATTTGCAGTCCTTAACGGTTATCTTTGTCATTCTGGGTTTTTTGATTCTTGTGCTTTTGGGGATTAAACGGTATGGAGTTAGATTTGGATTAAGCAGCTTAAAGCAGCACAGGGAGCTGACCATTGAGGCCCACCTCTCCCTTGGCCCCAAACGAGACGTCTGTGTTGTGCGTTACAAGGATAAGAAGTTTTTACTCGGTGCCACGGATTCCGGAATTACTCTTCTGGCGGTTGTTGATGAATCGTCAACAGACAACAAAGTTGCCGCCAATAAAAGTACACAGACAACTTTGACCTCTTAAGAAACGAGATAAAGTAAGGAAACGTTAAAATGGAAAAATATCAAGCTCTGGTCGATAAAGTGGGTCAAGTCACAGGAATTGATCTTAAAATGGAAGAGGGTGGTATCTGTGCCGTAAAGCTTGATGATATCATTATCAATATGCATTTCATCCAGGAGGAGGATCAGTGCTATTTTTTCTCGGCCCTGTTTCAGATTCCGGGAAATGCCTCAGAAAAAGCGGTTCTATTTGAAACTCTGCTCAAAAAAAATTGCTTCTACCGGGACACCATGGGCGGAATACTCGGCATTGATACCGAACTGGACAAGGTTACCTATGCCGCCAAATTCAACATTGCCGGGATTTCCGGAAATGACTTTGCAGCCAGAATAGAAAGTTTTATCAATGCAGCGGAATACTTTGTTGAAACCCTTAATCGATCTGATATTGCACACCCCCCCCAGTCAGATTCAGAAACCAGGGGCCGAAAAGAGATCACCCCTGGTGAGTTTCAGAGCATGATTAAAATTTAAGAAGAGTAGGGCATTATGGTTGGAAATATTCACCAGACGGGCATTGATCAGAAAATCGTCCAGTACAATCAGATCGGGGGAAATCATCTTAAAGATGATCTTTCCCAGAGAACCAGCACCTGGCTTGGAAGGGCATTCAGCCAACTTTTTTCAAAAGACTCCAACAATCAAGCAGTTTTAAATCTCATTAAAGAGATACGGACAATGACCGATTCTGACAGGTATGCAGGAATAGCCACGGCAAAACTTAGAGGCCTTGTAGAAATGGGTAAACCCCTTACCGGAAGGGTGGCAGCCCAGGTTTTATCCGAGATCAAGACTCCCTGGAGTGAAGATCGTGCAATAAAGGTCAATATTCGTATGAACATAGACGGTTATGTTCAAGACATGGCAGAACAGGCCTTTGAGGATGAGCAAAGCGGAATCGATCTAAACCTGTTGACCAAGGAGGGTAAGAAAGTCATCAAAGAGGAGGCTAAGGTACGTCTGAAGTCCAGATTTACGGAAAACTTTCCTTCAAAAACTCAAATGAAAGAAGAAATAATCCCCGTTGCCAGGGAACACTGCCGTGTCAAAATTACAGGCAGCAGATCTGCTCTTGAAATAAGGGCGTCGGCAGAATCAGAATATTTAGAGATAAATTCAGTGGTGAGAATGCCCAGAGACACGGCCGGGGAGGTGCGCTCTATCAGGTCCCACCCAGCCCATAGCCCCTATAATCAAAATAAAACAAATGCCGAGGCAAAGGCAATGGTGGAAAATATCCTGACCCACCTCGATCCGCCAACGCCAAAGGCATACCAGGGAGATCCAAGTTTCCCTATTACCGGTTCTTTAATGCATCCCTCTAAGATGAATAACGCAGACTCTTTCATGCATAATTTTTTCAGTACCGGTGTGGTGGTCAACGGAGAAGAGTTCGGGGGGATTGGTCCATGGGCAAGACTTGACAATGAAACCGCCAACAACGAACTCCAACGATTTGCAGACGCCTTTGGATGGGGAAAGGAAAGAGGCTCTGGTTTCCATGGCAACAACGTTCAGAAAGCCTGGTCTGCTGTTAATCTCCAGGGAAGAGGCCCGGGTGATGAGCGTGAAATTATCAAGGGAGTCTCACGATCCATCACCTTTGATAATGACAAAAACAGAGTCTTTATAAACCTTAAGCACAACATGGGCGATCTGGATCAGGTGAAGTACAGCTCGGAGGTGAAAATAATGTTGAGCGACCTTAACGGGGATGTTCAGGTTACAGATATAGAAACAGCAATAACCTTTACAACGTAAATATTTACTTTGCCGGCAATGATTAAACAAACAAAACACCGGGACATATGGATATGAAAGAGGCAGACAGAAAAATAAGAGAGATAGACAGGGAGTTGGCCGCAGCTGAACGACGGCTGGAGCGATTCAAACAGGCCACGGCCGAAATCCAGGCGAAAAACAGAGCCAATCTTGAAAATATGGGCCTTAAATCAACCCTGAACCTTGAAGAGATGATGAAGGTCCAGGGAGTTCATCCCCAGGGCATGGATATGTTCAGGAGAGCCATGGCTGAAAGTGACAGACCAATTCCTGATTTTCTGGAGGGCATTGCCGCATCTAAAACCCCCGGAGATCGGGGTCAAGACCTTGATTCCGACTCCCCTCCCGGGGAAGCCGTGAAAAAGAAGAAAAGAGTAAAGATAAGACTTTAAACTGAGAATAGGAGAGAACCCCATGGTATCAGGAATAAACTCAAGCGATACACTTTTATCTTCCTATAAACTGGGCATGACAGGAACTAAAGCAGACAAAGGAACATTAAAAACCAACATAAAAGGCATGAATCCCATCCAGGCATTTGCCTGCCTTGCCTCCTATTTTGCAGGCCAGGAAGAGAACAAGATGAGCAAAAAGCTTACCGAGTATGAGAAAGCGTTTGAAGCATACAAAGAATGCCTTAAACATTCAAAGGAGGCCCACCAGGGAAAGGCCAGCGCCGCTGCAAAGGGTAAAAATGAAACCACAGAATCCACCACTGATTTTAACAACTATATGAACGATATAACCGACGGTAAATTTTCAAAGAATAAAACAGATGCAAAGAAAAATCGTAAAGCCTACGACGATCAATGGGACAAAGACTACAAAGAGGCAAATAAAAATAATAATTTCATACTCGGACCAATAAAGCCATACAAATACGCCCCCCCATCGGACAAGGCTTCATCAATGGACAAGGGTGCAGACGGTAAACACAGCAAAGACGAGTGGCAATCCTTTGCCGATGTTCTGAACCAGGAAAAAGATATGCGCTCCACGGACTTGAACAAGCTTTCAACCGAGATGGACATGGCGGTCAAGGATTCCAGCGAGGCTGAGCAGATGGCGGCAAACGCAATCAAAAAGGCGGTGGATCTCATGTCCACCCAGGGAAAAACTTCGGGAGGTTAAATTGCCAGAGTTTTACGACAAAAAAATGTTGATGGATGAATTTGAAAAAGCATCAAAGTATGTGGATGAGGTTTTGAGCGGCAAAACCACCATTGCCCAGGCCGCAAATGTTCAGGATCAGGATCTGGACGAGATGTTCAAACGGGCCCAGACCGCCCTCCAACTGGAGGATTATCCAGGGGCCGAGGAACTTTTCACGACCCTTCTTGTGCTGAACAACAAAGATACCAGAGCGATCATGGGTCTGGCAGGGGCCCTGGAAGGCCAGGCAAAGTACGAGTTTGCCATGCCCCTCTACTTCATGGTTCTGGCCACAACTCCCTATGACCCTGTGGCACCCTTCAGGGCCGGTATCTGTCTCGTACATCTCGGGAAAAAGGAGGAGGCAATAAAACTTTTCAGCCTTGCCGCAGATTGCGCCAAAGAGGCAAAAAACACAAAAAAACAGATCTATGTGGAGCGGGCCAAGGGAATGCTCAAGACCCTTGCAGATACAACAAACGATGAAACACGATAAAATAAGCCGAGGTTAGTGTAGGGGCGATCCCTTGCGGTCGCCCTTTGTGGCGGCAAAATAGGCGGGAGTTTCCTATAAAAAAAGGGGCGACCGCAAGGGTGGCAATTGAGGGCACCCGCAAGGGGAGCCCCTACATCTCGGCCAGCTCGGTGGGTGTTTCATATAAAAAACCAACACGTCCTTAGCGGACACAACGAAGGTTGAAACTTTAATCAGGACTGAACTTTGTTTCTTGTCTCTTGTTTCAAGTTTCTTGAAAAAACGGAGGAAAAATGGCCGAACAAATCACAAGGGAAAGCTTTCTTGACGAGTGGGAGAATACAAAAAAAGGCGTTGTTCAGCATATGGACGGGCAACAATCCGTTTGTGCGAGCATGAATATTGACAAAAAAGGGCTGGGGATGATCTATCAAAATGCCTACAGGGCATTTGAGGCGGAGGATTACACCCAGGCAGAAAATCTATTTTTCATTCTTTTTCTTCTTGACTCAAAAGACCACAACTTTCAGACAGGCCTTGGGGCTGCCTATGAGGCCCAGGAGAAATTCGACAACGCCATCGCCATGTACTCCCTTGCCATGATGAGAAACGGCAGGTCACCACAACTTCTATTTCGAACCGGAAAATGTCTTTTGGCAACCAACAGAAGAGACGAGGCCAGGATCATTTTTGAGCTTGCCGCTGAATCCGACATAACCGATCAGAATCATCCCCAGGAAAACAGTGTCGATCGCCTTGTATCCATTGAACAGTCAAAAAAAATGCTTGGGCTTTTAAACGGCTGAACAGCTGAAACAAGGAGGTAATTGCAAATGGTTGAAGGTATAGGCAGCACAGCATCGGACAATGTTTCAGGTCAGATCCATTCTGAATATGGGGATGTTCAACTCTCCCTCAAGCGGGCCTTTCCCGGCAAGAGCGAACTTGAGATCCAGCAGGCCGTGGTTGCCTACCTGGGAACTGTAGAGAAAAAGGATGGCTCAGCCATTGACAGCCAGGCCATGATCAAGCATATCGGCAAGATGTTCAACGCCGAGATTTCCACCCGGGCCGCCAATGAGATCAAGACCGAATGGGAAAAATTAACGGCCCGGCATGATATCGGGGTGTCAGAGCTTGCCTCGATTCTAACCGAGTATTCCCCGGACGGCATTAACAAGGGTGACCGGGAGTATCTTGTGCTTCTCTGGCAGATGCTCCAGGGAGAACTTGAAGATGCTTTCATGGATGAAAGCACGGTCGTTGCAAATGCGAACAAGGATCTTCAGAAAAAGGAATTTGATGAGTTTGTCGAAAAAAAAGCCAAGGAGATGGAAAAGGCGGGAAAAACAAACTTTTGGAATAAACTTTTGAAATGGGTAGGAGTGGTGGCTTCTGTGATTGCAGCTGTGGTGGCATGTGTGGTGGCAGCAGCAGCCATTGCAACGGGTGTGGGGGCGGCGGCAGGGGCGCTTTTGATCGCCGGGGCAGCCATACTTGTCGGTCTTGCCGTCTCCGGTGCGGTTTCGGCCACCTTGAGCGAGTTTGATGTGGAGTGGTCCCTGGGCCAGGGCATTGGCAAGATGCTTGCAAAGCTTATCAACGCCCTTGGAGGGGATGTGGACGAAGAGACAGTTGCCAAATGGACCGCCTTTGCAGTTCAGATAGCGCTTACCGTTGTGGCTATTGCCTGCACCCTTGGAGCGGGATTGGCTACGGCACCTGGGGCCGTGGCTTCCACAGGATCAACTGCTGCTGGAGCTGCCTCATCAGCGGCATCAACCGCAGCCTCAACCACGTCGTCCCTTACCAGCACCATGAACGGAGCCGCAAATGCCCTGAAAATGATGAGTGCGGGGCTGGGAATAGCAACCGGAATTGTCCAGGGGGGAACGGCCATTGCAAACTATTCTCTCAGCAAGTTCCAGGCGGAGCTCCTTGAACTCAAGGCTCTGCTGGAACAACTTTCAGAAACAAGAAACATGGAGCAGGAACTTATGGGAGCCATACTCAGTAAAATATTCGAGGCCATGAGGAGCAACGTTGCCGACTCCATGGACATTATTTTGCAGGATCTTGAATTGATCGCTGGTATGAATCTTAATAAGGCTTAAGGGCAGTGGGGAGTAGGTAGTAGTCAGTGGGGACGAGTTCAACAGTCGATCCTAGGTTGGGTTGTGGAATGAAACCTGACATTGGTTGAAACAGAATAACAGGGAGAGAACAAATGACAATAAATGACATTGGCGGGACAAATTTTGGCAATCTCCAGCTTTACGCCGGGATGACAGGCAGCAAACAGGATGATCAAGCCATTGATAAGTTAAATCAAAATATATTGGCTGCCGTACCCGAATCAACGCCTGAAAAGGTGGGACAAACCATTGACAGGATAAAAGCAGACAACCCCAGCTGGACAATGGACCAGGTTTTTCAGGCGGCTGTTGAAAAGTTGAATCCCGGTTGCGATACTGAAAAGATCAATCAGATCAGAAGCAGCTGGCAGGAATTTACCGGGGTGTCCAACCTCTCATCCGACGATATAGGTAAGATTCTTACTAAACCGGCTGATTATGTAATCAGCAACCCTGAAATTACCGAAAAGACCGTCAAAAACACCATGGCGATGCTCATGCTCCTGATGGTGGAAATCGCCGGTGAAGAGTCTGCCAACCAGCTCCTGGAGGGGTTTTCACAGAGGGATGAAATAATGGCCATTGCCAAGGAAAAGGCCAGTGACATAATGTCAAAGGCCATTGTCAACCTTGTGGTGGGTCTTACCAGCGCCGCCGTTCAGATCGGTTTTTCGATCGGGGCCATGTCAAGCTCTGCCAAGGGTTTAAACGCTGCAAAGGCAGGTGATGGAACTCTTTCAAGCGCCTATGGTGGCAAAGCCATGGCCATATCAGGTCTGGGCCAGGCAGGTTCAAGCGCCGTAAACGCCCTTGGCGGTATAATCACCGGAATGTACGATGCCGATATAGCCATCAAGGACGGTGAAAGCCAGGTGGCAAACATCAACAAGGAGACTTCAGATAAGCTCAGACAAAAGGCAACCGAACTCATTCAGAACTGCATCAGCATGCTCCAGTCCATGAGCCAGGCAGATTACCAGACCATGACCGCCATAGGCAGGGTGTAAAACATGATCAAACCATGGATGGAAACGGTCTGTGCCAAGGCAGGATGGGCCGTTCCCAGTATAAACAGCAGTGACCGGTATCGGTTTCGCCTTGATCGAGATATGATCATCGATGCCTCAAGCCCTGACCAGAGAACCCTCGTGCTTGAGGCTGAAATCAGAAAACTATCCAGTGCTGACCGGGATCAGACTATCAAACGGGCCGCAACTGCAGTTCTTCCCAGAACTTTTACGGATACAGCAACCCTTAGCCTTGATATGGAAAATCTGAGTTTGCGCCTGCACAGGGTGGTTTTACTGGGTGCCTTGCGGGCCTCTGAGTTTTCGGATGTCATGGAAAATTTTGTAAATGATCTTGCTTTTTACAAGGCCCTGTGAAAAAGTCAAATCCTTTAAACTATTTTTGTAAAAATATCTGGTGCATTCAACCTGATCGGGTCTTGAACGGAGTCTGGAACTTGGGAAATAAAAACAAAGCCAAACGGTCAGCAGATTTATTCCGCTTGGGAATGCTTCTTCTATCTGGATTTTGTGTGATTCTTCTCACTATTCCCTTAAATGCCGGGGAACTTGCCGAAAAAAAATCCTTTGCCAACAAAGTGGTCGGCCAATATAACCCACAGATATCAAACATCTTCCACAGCAATTTCTCCCACTATTCCGAAGCCGAACCCCTTGTTAATCTTTTGGAGACCTTTGCCCGAAGCCAGGGGTTGAGGGCCGCCTTTACAGAAAATGTGAAGGGTGAGGTAAGCGGTGATTTTAAGGATCTTAAACCCGAATATTTTCTGGCCGGAATCTATACGGCCTTTGGCATTGAGTGGTACGTCCTTGAGGACATTCTTCACTTTTATGTGAAAAGAGATCTTGGACGAAGGCTTATTTATCTCTCTGCTGCAAAACCTTCGGTGATGAAAAAAATCCTGGTCGAGGCCAACCTGCTCTCGGTCCAGCTCCCCTGCACGTTCAACGACGAGAGGCGGGTCATTGTTTTTTCCGGCCCCTCGGCCTATGCGGACGGGGTGGCAGCAGCCATCAAGTCTTACGAGGATGCCTATAGAAACGAGCAGGAGGTAAAGGTCTTTTTTTTAAAGCACGCCTGGGCAGCGGATACCTCAATAGGATCAGAAAAGGATAAAAAGGTAATTCCAGGGGTGGCTTCGATCCTCACCGCCATGGTACTTGAGGCAGATTTAGAGAGCACCCAGCTCGCCGTTGGAACCGGCAAAGGATCTGCCGTGCGCAGCACCATTCCCCCCATGGACCTTCCCAATCGACCTGCCACAGAAGTCACCCTCAAAGAGCTGCAGCGAGAGGCCAAAGAACAGATAGAGCTGGACCGCCTCGTGGCATCTCCCATGTACACCGAATCAAGGGGGCTGCCCCAGGTATCTGATAAGAGGATCGCACCTAGAATCCTTGCAGACTCAAGAAGCAACTCTGTAATTGTCAGGGATGCGGCCTATCGAATTCCCTATTACGAAAAGGCCATCGAAGAGCTTGACAAGCCCCTGGATCTTGTGGAGATCCATGCGGCCATAGTGGATGTGGACACGGATTTTTCCCGCGCCCTCGGGGTCAGTATGGGCGGTGCAGCCATTGGAAGCGATACCGGAGTCGGGGCCGGCAGCTCCATCAATGAGATTCTTAGCCCCCTGGATATTATCGGGGCGGGCGGTAAAAACACCGCCGCATCGATCATCGGCACGGGATTTAACTTTTCCACGGTGTACAGCCATGGATCGGACTATTTTCTTGCCAAGGTGGACGCCCTGGAAAGCCGGGGGGACGCCAGGGTTCTTGGCAGACCGTCAGTTCTGACCATAGACAACACCTCGGCCTCCATCGAGACCTCGACCACCTTTTATATCCGAATTGTCGGAGAGAAGGTGGTTGAATTAAAAGAAGTCTCGTCCGGAACCAACCTCACGGTTACTCCACATATCATCCGGTATAAGGATAAAGAGCCCCAGATAAAGCTAACCGTCAGCATTGAGGACGGCCAGGCCCCAACTACTGGTTCAGTTGAAAACGACATCCCGGCCGTGGTCAAAAAGACCAACATCGAAACCCAGGGCTATATTGCCCACGGCCAGAGCCTTCTCATCGGCGGATACTACTATGAAACAGCAAGGACATCCGACTCCGGAGTTCCCCTTTTAATGAACATGCCGGGCATCGGCCGTTTGTTCAAGACCGCAACCAACAACGTGCAGCGAATGGAGCGTATGATTCTGATCAGCCCCAGGATCATACGACCCGGTGAAATGCAGGCCAACGGCCCGACCATTGATGAAAACAAATTCTATCGATCTCCCTACAGCACTGAATCCGGTGGTGTTCAATCGCTTACGCCCCCTCCCCGCCCGGTGGGCGGCTGTTCTTCAAAAAGGCCCCTGGGGCCCGGGGAGCCAATGGAATAATGGGCATTTTACTAAAAATATTCTCAGGCCCCCACCTTGGTGCGGAAATCCCCCTTGCCCCAGGCACCACCACATTGGGAAGCAGCAGGAGTTGTGACCTTGTAATACAGGACAGCTCGGTTGCCGAACGTCACCTCTGTATTATAGTTCCCGATTCCCCGGACCGAATTGATGAAATAGCCATAAAAACCATCGATGCTCCGGTTACCCTGATCAACCAGCAGCAGGATGTCTACACCAGGGCAACCCCAGACTCTGGTGCAGCCCCTGGTGTCGATCAGAAGATAGACCGGGCTCAACAGCCCGGTGAACAAAGGGTTGAAGGTGAGGCTTCCTGGAAGCCCTTGACTCCCCTGATGCTCGGTACCACCTGCCTGGCCTGGAAACTTGAAGATGAAACCTGGGGGGACTTTATCCCTTCAACCGCCTTTTCCAGCAAATCTTTTATCCGGGAAAAACAGGGATCTATACCGGGGAGAGACGCTGAAAAGGATCAGGATGCGGGTCAACAGACCGCACCTGCCCAAAAGGTTATTTTACCCCCCCTTTTTGTCAAAATCTTAAAATATGCAGGGGTTTTATTTCTTTTTTTATTGATTTTTGGCCCCTGCATCGGCACAAACGATACAAAGCTTGCAGGGGATATGAAGCATGTCCTAAAAAAGCAGGGCTTTGAATACCTGACAGTTACCCAGACAAATATAGGAGTAACGGTGTCTGGAATTGTAGACACCCAGGAGGAAAGAGGGCGTCTGTGGAAAATTTCCGGCGGTATGGACTACCCTGTTTTTGTCGATATCAGAGTCAACGAAGAGCGCGCCTTTGCCGTAAAGGTTGCCCTGTCCGTGAGAGGGCTCTTTCCAGAGGTTGAACTGGATGAAAAGAACATCCTGGTCAAGGGATATATGAGGGACAAGCTCATCGAGGGTGCCTCTAAGATCTGGATACGCAACGATATTTTCGAGGTGGATAAAATTGATTCCGCCATGGTCTATGCCTTTCAGGTCTGGCCGGTACTCAAGGACAGACTGATCAAGCACAGGCTTGAGAACCTCGTAACCATCAGGTTCCATCCGGGTCTTGTCCAGGTGGAGGGAGAGCTTGATTTTGACCAGCGCCAGACACTGGAAACCGTAAAAGGCGAGGTGTGTGATCGCCTCAGCTCTCCCATTGCCTTCTGGGACACCCTCACTGCACCTGGTTTTTCCTCTGAATGGAATTCGAGCCTCAACTCGGGAATGCGGTCGAAATTCTCACCCGATCCCGCCCTTGCCCAGCTCTTTCTTGATTCCCAATCGGCAAAAGGCGTTCCAGCCTTTGTTGCATCAACGCCTGGACTCAGGGCCACCAAAGATCAGGATACCGGCATAAAACCACTGCCATTCCAGCCTCCTACATCATCCCCAGGCACCCAGGTTTCATTATCTGGCTCTCCCTATACAAAGGAAAAGTTAGATGAAATACTCAAGGATGCAAAATGGATAAAAGATTCCAAGGGCAACCAGCTGGCCGTGATTCAAGACAAGGACGGTAAAATGCTGGGTGCCCTGATACCCGACGGCCAGGGAGATTTTCAACGTACCCCTTCAGGAGAACCGTTGCTTTTACCGGTTATGAGGGATAAAGACGGTAAACTGGTAAGGGACAAAAAGGGCAACCTTATTTTTGCAGAACCCCTGAGGGACGAGAAGGGCGATCTTCTGCTAAAGGATAAGACGGTTGCTGCAAGGGACGAACTAGGACGTCTGCTCGTCGACGAACAGGGAAGACCTGTCATGGGTGAAGTGCTCAGAAATGCTGACGGCACCGTACAGCGGGACAAGCAGGGTAGAATACTCGTAAGGGATGAAAAGGGTGAGATTGTACCGACAAAACCTATACCACAAGGGGCTGCAAGGGACGAACTAGGACGTCTGCTCGTCGACGAACAGGGAAGACCTGTTATGGGTGAAGTGCTCAGAAATGCTGACGGCACCATCCAGAGTGACAATCAGGGCAGAATACTGGTAAGGAACGAAAAAGGCGAGGTTCTGCCCACAAAGCCTATCCCATCAGGGGCTGCTAAGGACGAACTGGGACGTCTGCTCATCGACGAACAGGGAAGACCCGTATTTCCAGAGACACAGATGCCAATCATGACCGGTCCTGTCCTGGACGGAGAGGGAAATGTAGTCTACGACAGGGAGGGCAAACCCATAATGGGCCGGGTGGCCTTTGACAGGAACGGAAAAATTATCACAGATGCAGACGGCAACCCTGTGGTTCTCGGTGTGGCTCTGGATGAAAAAGGCAAGCCCCTAAAAGACTCAGACGGCAGAGTAATTCCCCTGACCATTGCCAGGGATGCTGAAAACAGGGTGGTCCGGGATAAGGACGGCAACCCCCTCCTCGTTCCGGCACTCCTTGACAGGGATGGCAGAATCCTGCGGAACGAGAAGGGCAACCCAGTGGCACCAAGGGTGATTACCGATGCCGATGGCAAAGCAGTGTTTGACAGGCAGGGTAATCTTATACTGGATCAAGACGCCAACAATATTCTCTTGTCTCCCGATGGTGACGACAACAATGTTGGCTCTCAACCTGGAGACGTACCGCCTGGCAGCCAAGGCTCAGATAACTCTTTTGGTGCAGGTGATACCCAGACCGGCAGCCAGACCCCTTCGGACAAAAATGTTTTTGGATCTGGCACGGTGGTTGCAGATAAATTAAACCAGGAAAAGGAGATCGACCCCCTTGGCGGCCTCTCCATTGTCAGTATAACCCTTAAGCCCATTCCCTTTGTGAGCATGAAGGACGGACAGAAGTTTTTTACCGGAGGAAAATTGCCCGGCGGTTACGTGATAAAGTCCATAGCCACCGATCGCCTTGTACTTGAAAGACAGGGCAAAACGAAAATATTAAAAATGAGGCATGACTGATGAATCAAACTTTGACGGACTTTACTGTGGATATCCTGGAAAATGACGCCCATGCCGTTGGAAGGTCACGGCTTTTTGATGAACTTTTAGAGATGGAGACCGCCCTGAAACGGAAAATGGACAGGGGGGTTACCCCGGAGGAGGCCAGAAAAATTGAGATCATCAGACGGGCCATTGAATCATCCCGGATGATAACAGATAAAATTTGGAACTCCAGGTATAACTGATAGTATAGTGAGATGAAAAAAAGTCTGAACAAATAACTTTTAAAAAGGAGATTTACCATGGCAACACCAACAATTGCAGGCGCTTTTACAGATTTAAACAAAAAGGTAAGCACTTCAGCTGAGTCTCTCAACACTCAAATTGCAGCTGCACTGGATAAAGACGACCTCGATCCCATGCAGATGCTCCAACTCCAGTTCCAAATGGGAAAGTTCAATGCAATGGTCGAGGCCACCTCTTCCGTGACCAAGGGTTTGACAGATACAGCCAAGACCCTTGCCCAGCGCGCAGGTGGATGATTATTGCTCTTTTTTCGAGGGGCATGGCAATGGGTTTTAAAAACCCCATGCCCCTTTCCTACAGGGGACACTGACCACAAACCGTGCCGATTTTTTTATAAACCCCATCTCCTGGCGGACACAATAAAACATGAAACACGACAAAGCAAGCATAAGCCGAATGGCCAGTGTAGGGGCTCCCTTTACGGGTGCCCTTGTGGATGCCAGCTCGGCGGGAGTTTCATATAAACCGGCACGGCCGGAGCGAGAGAGGCATCCGGCCACAACGAATATTGAAACTCCGCTACCTATGGCGCTTCGGTGGGAGTTTCCTATAAAAAAACCGGCTTCGAATCGGCGGGTGGAATTGTAGGTTGGGTAGAGCGTAGCGAAACCCAACGTTAAATAGAATGCCTTACAATCGTTGGGTTTCGTTCCTCAACCCAGCATAGGGCTTTATTGGGGCCGCCACAAAAAAAGTTCTTTTAAAAATAAGGAATCAACTGAATGCTTGAACGAAAACAGACCCAGCGCCTGCTGGACATTGCTCTTCTGGGATGCCAGACGGGCCATACTGCCCTTGCAAGGGATGTGGTGGCAGGTCTTGATCAGCTACTTGAAAAAAGCGCTGAACTTGAAATTTGCCGGGCAATGGGATATTACACCGTAGATCAGTTTGACGAGGCAAAAAAAATTCTGGATGCAGCCCTGGAAAATTTTCCCGAAAATCAGATGGTCAAGACCCACAAGGCCCTGGTTGACATTCTCATGGGTGAAACCATTGATTCTAAAAAAAATCTTGACCAGGTGGCGGCCCAGGATAAGGACATGGATGCACAGAAACTGGCTCTCACCCTTATTAAACAATACTTTTAGCTAAAACAGGATGGTACTGAAATGGGCATGGATACCATATTAAAGTTAATGACCAATCTCTCCCGGGCAGAGGCGGGTCCAGCTATGGACACCTCCCAGGTCATTCCTATGCCCAAATCTGGGGCCGACCCAGGGGCTGTGGCTGAATTTTCAAAGCTCATGAACCAGCCGGCAAATCATTTAAGAATAAACGGTGACACCCTTACAACAACTGACATCCCCATGATGCCTCCCCAGACCGAAACGGGTTATGCCAACCCCGTAACTATTGGAGAAAAATTAGAGGCTGCCCATTCAAACGCTGGCCAGGTTCCAGGAATGGAGCAGGCTGAAACCGGCAGCACCAAACAGTGGCTCAACACCATAACTGATATTCTTGGCAGTCAAACCCTTTCTTTGCCGGATCTATACAGGGTTCAGGTGCTGGCAAGCATGTCCCAGATAGAAACCACAAGAAACAGCTCGGTGGCAAAAACAATGGACGACAGTCTTAAGACTCTGATAAAAAACACATGATATGGACGGGAGTATAAGTTGCGAGTCAATCAAGAATCAACCCCCGGTTTTTTAAGGAAAACGGTAAAAGTTTTTATGGTTGTTGCCGTCTGTTTTATGCTTACCGGATGTAAGCAGGAACTGTTCAATGATCTAAACCAGAGGGATACCAACGACATGCTGGCGGCCCTTTTAAAGAGGGGCATCTACGCTACAAAGAAAGACCAGGGTAAGGGTCTCTTTACACTTTACGTGGATGATTCCCAGGTGGTGAGTTCCCTTGAAATTTTACGCAGACAGAGTCTGCCGCCTGAAAACTATGCCACCCTTGGATCCACCTTTCCCAAGGAGGGGATGATGAGTTCCCCCCTGGAGGAAGAGGCAAGACTTGGGTTTGCCATTGCCCAGGAACTGGCCGGTACCTATTCCCAACTGGACGGGGTCTTGAGTACCAGGGCCCATGTGGTGATGCAGAAGCAGGATCCGGTTACCGAGGTGATTACACCTGCTACCACCTCTGTCTTTATCCGCTATCTACCCGGATCTTCCGTGGAGCAGTATGTGCCCCACATCCGAAACCTTGCGGCCAATGCCGTTCCCAATTTAAAGTACGACAACACCTACGTGTTTCTGTTTCCCGCATCCGACACCATCATCATGCCTGCACCGCCCAAGTATCGTCATTTCATGGGCGTGGATCTTGCCCCCTATGCCCTTAGAACCTTTATGCTAAGCCTCTTTACCATCCTGTGTACTGGTCTCGGAGTCGGTATTTTCGGTGTGATTCTCTTCCAGCGTTACAAGACAAAAAAAGCTGACTCAGAATCCGGGAATGAGGATGAAAATGAAGGTTGATTCCGGCACTGAAACTCCCTATGAAAGCCCATCCGGAGCAAACCGTCTTTTTTATAGAACCCTTGCAGGGGAAAGGCCCGGTTTGCTTGCGGCCATTATCACCTTTAACCGGAGCAGAAATCAAACCCCACATCCAGCCAATGACGCTTTATCCGATGAGTTTCTATCAAAACTCCACAACCTTTCTGCAAAAGATTTCAGCTGGCTCCCAGAGGCCTCAAACCGGGTAAAGGCAAGACTTTTCCCGGGAAACAATGCCGGTTTCTGGGACTTTAAAGAAGAATCAAGGCGGATAGCCCTGCTTCCCTCCCCAATATTGAACGACCTTGTATTGAAATGGGGAGCGGCCTTTTGTGCTCCGATTCTCAACCGTATCATCCTCCGGGAGGAGTTGGAAATCGTGGACCGGGAGATCGGCAAACCCCTGGTGGATTTTGCAAGGGGTCGAGGGCGGTTAAATCTGGGGGATCTGAGCGAGATTATTTCCCTGGCAAACAGAGCGGTTAATCCTGAAAAAATACGCCCCATGATCGTGATGTATGGTATGAAGGCCCATGGTATCTGCCGTGCTGCCTGGCCCCCCTCCCTGAAGATCGTTACAGACAATCGGCTTGAACAGGAGCTGCCCGAGCTTTTTGAGCATCGGTTTGATCCTCAAAAGGTTGAACCACAACATTTCAGGGCCGTCTGGTTCAGCATGAAAAAAATTTTACTAAAGGAGGTGGCACCCGAATGGACTCCATGCTTTTCCTGAAAAAGCAGAGCGTGCTGCCTCCTGCCGGCAAACGACTCATCAAGGCAGGCGATTATGGACAGATGATCAAGGCCAATGAAATTCTGGATGCAGCCCATGAAAAGGCCTCAGAAACCATTGCCCAGGCCCGTGAGATCTATGAATCCAAGAAGAAACAGGGGTATGAGGACGGCCTTGAAGAGGGGCGCATGGAGCACCTTGAAAAGATTATGGACACCTCCATGAAGGCCATCGAATATTTTGAATCCATGGAAAAATCCATCGCAGCCCTCGTGACCCAGTGCCTCGAAAAGGTGGTCGGCGAGATGGATAACAATGATTTGATCCTGCGGATCGTACGGTCAGGCCTTGCCATTGCCAGAAATGAGCAAAGGGTTGTGGTCAGGGTCTGCCCGGAGGAGCTCAAGGCTGTTCAAGACGCAAATTCAGCCCTGCTCCAGGCCTATCCGGGCATCAGCGTCCTTGACATAACCGAAGATCCACGCCTCAAACGGGGAGCCTGTATTGTTGAAAGCGAGCTTGGTGTTGTGGACGCAAGCCTTGAGACCCAGATTACGGCCATCAAACGGGCAATTGCAAAGAGGATCTAAAAGTCATGGCCTTTGAATACATGGTAAACATCATTGAAGACGCCGTCCGGGACATCAAAACCATTGAAATCCGGGGCCGGGTGGAAAAGGTGGTGGGAACGATTATCCATGCCGTGGTTCCTGGAGTGAAGATAGGGGAACTCTGTCTTTTAAAAAACCCCTGGGAAAACTGGGAGCTCAAGGCCGAGGTGGTGGGTTTTGCCAAGCGGGTGGCCCTTTTGACCCCCCTGGGGGATCTCCAGGGCATATCCCACGCAACCGAGGTGATTCCCACCGGCGAGATCCATTCAGTGCCCGTGGGAGACGATCTTCTTGGAAGGGTGCTCAACGGCCTTGGAGAACCCATGGACGGCGGGCCGCCCCTGCGCCCTGCAGCCTATTATCCGGTGTATGCCGACGCCCCGAGCCCCATGGATCGGAGGATCATAGACAGACCCATCTCCCTTGGCCTGCGGGTGATCGACGGTATTCTAACCTGTGGTGAGGGTCAGCGGATGGGTATTTTTGCTGCGGCAGGCGGGGGAAAGAGCACCCTTCTCTCCTGCTTGATCAAGGGGTCCGAGGCCGACATCTCCGTGCTTGCCCTGATCGGTGAGAGGGGGCGTGAGGTCAAGGAATTTCTAGAAAAGGATCTTGGCAAAGAGGGAATGAAGAGGGCCGTCATTGTCTGCTCCACCTCGGACCGGTCGTCCATGGAGCGCCTAAAGGCAGCCTATGTGGCAACTGCCGTGGCCGAGTATTTCAGGGATCAGGGCAAGCAGGTGCTCTTGTTGATGGATTCGGTCACCCGTTTTGGAAGGGCCCTAAGGGAAATAGGCCTTGCAGCAGGAGAACCCCCCACCCGACGGGGCTTTCCACCTTCAGTTTTCTCGAGCCTGCCCAAACTCATGGAGAGGGCCGGAAACTCAAGCAAGGGCTCGATAACTGCCTTTTATACGGTCCTGGTCGAGGGGGACGACATGACCGAGCCCATTGCCGACGAGACCCGGTCAATCCTGGACGGACATATTGTACTCTCCCGCAAGCTTGCCTCGGCCAACCACTATCCGGCCATCGATGTCCAGGCATCCATCAGCCGGGTTATGAACAACATTGTCGACGACGACCACAAGGAGCATGCCCAGCGATTGAGAAAGGTCCTGGCCAAGTACAGCGAGCTTGAGATACTGGTGCAGATAGGCGAGTATGAAAAGGGGGCAGACAAGGAGGCCGACGACGCCCTTGCACGCATCGACAATGTCAACCGGTTCCTCCGCCAGGGCCTTGAAGACCACTCGACCTTTGACCAGACCCTTGAAGCCCTGAAACAGGTGGTGTCATGATCGTCTATCCCCTGGCCACCCTGCTCAAACTGAGAATCTTCCGCCAGGATAAGGCCATGCACCTTCTGCAGACCTGTGAGCGGGAGCTTACCAAGGCCCGAAACCTCGTTAAAAAGGCAATTAAAGACCATGAATCCTTCCTGATTTGGCTGGCCCGGGAGGAGGAGACCCGGTACCAGGAAATCATGGGGAAAAAAATGACCCTGAATCAGGTGGATGAATTCAAGGCAGGTCTCCTGGCGATCCGGGCAAGGGAAAGCCTCTATCTTGAGAAGATCCTTAAGGCAAGACAGACGGTGGACCTTACCGAACAAAAAGTTGCAAAGGCCAAGCAGGACCTGCTGGCGGCCCAGAAGGGAACCTTGAAGATCGAGGCCCACAGGGAAAAATGGCTTGAGGTTGCGGAGATTGAGGCGGAAAGGGCTGAAGAGATTGAGATGGAAGACTTTATCCCTAAAAAAAATGATGGGTTTGCATCAGAGGCGAACCTGTGATCTCCCCACCGAAACTGCCCGGAATGGAAAAAGAGCAGAATGCCACCTCCTCCCAGGTCTCAAAGGCCCTGGATGGTGACGCCCATGCCATGCGTACCCTTCTGAACTCAAACCAGAAGGAGAGGGGGGAGATCAGCGAGCTGTCGTCCCTTTTCTCCACCCAGATACATAAGGCAGCAACGGATCTAAAAAAACCAGGGACAGACTGGGAGCTTGAAAAAAGGCTAAAGCAATATCAGGAAGCCAAAGACAATACAAAAACAAAGCAGAGAGAAGAAGAAAATTCCCGACAGGACCATGGACAGGGTCAAAATCAGGACAATGACCCTCCCCATAAATCCCTGGAAGAAATTGCCAGGGAGGTTGCCGAACATATCCTGGTGTCTGACAAGGAGCATATGGATTCCGGTTCAGACCAGGAGGTGCGCATCAAGATAAAGGATTCCATCCTCAAAGATGCCCATGTGCATATGGTCAACAGGCATGGTTGCCTTGAAGTAAAACTGATAAGCTCAGATGAGCAATCCATTCAGACCCTGGTAGCGACGAGGGACTCCCTTGAAAAACAGCTGAAAAAGAACCATGGGGGGCTGATCAGAATACGCATTGTTCAGCTGAAACCGGAGATTTAGTTAGTAGGCAGTGAGCAGTGGGTATTTGATAATGGATGGGGGGATGTAGGGGCTCCCCTTGCGGTCGCCCCTGATGGTGGTCCCAATAAAGCATTAGGGTAAATATTCCAATTGATAAGGACAAATGAATAAAAATTATTCCATAAGCACCTATAAACCCAGGAAGTACAGCCGCCTGGAGTGCCGGATCTTTAATTTGATCGCACGAAGAAGAATTCAATTCAGCATCAATGTGGGAACCCTGGAGGCATTACTTTGCCTGACCTTTGACGGCCAAACCCTGCCCTACCGGGGAATGGCCCCTCTAAGCTCTGTCGATCTTGCCTTTGAGGCCCGGGACGAGGTATGGCAGGTCTGCCTTGAAAAAACAAGGTGCCTGTATGAGCTGATTGAAATGGGCGACGATTCCAGGTTTTTCACCGATACCCCACCCGAATCCCTGCCCCGGGAGGTGTTGTGGGCTGTTGTTGAGGCGTTTCTAGGGCAGGGCGTGAGCCGGGTGGAGCAGGCCCTGCAATCGCCTGTAAAGATAGTGGCCCCTGTTCACTTGACACCGATGGAGGGCTTTAATATCCCGTTTGAACTGGTATTTAACGACAAAGAGGAGAGCCGTACCCATGGTTTTTTTCAGGTTCCCCTCAACCAGGCCAGTGTGGAGCTTCTGGAGACCATATTTGCGGGCTTTCCCCTGCTCAACCTGGAATCCGAGGCTCTTGCAGGGCTTAAAATCGGAGTTTTTTTTGAAGCCGGAAGCGTGCTGCTGCCCTTGAAAGAACTGAAAGCCATGGAGAAGGGGGATGTGCTGATCCCGGATCTATGGTATCCAGACGAGGGGGGCATAGTTGTATCTATTCCTCCTAACAGGTTCATGTGCGAATATGACCGGGAAACTCTTACCCTGGCCGTGAAGACAAGTGACGGCTATCCGGAACTCCTGTCTGGCAGGGATCTATCCCTGGTAAGCCAGATCCTGCCAGATCACCCCCTGACAGATAAAAATCATAAATTGGAAAAAGAAAACATGACACAAGAGGATATAGACGTTGAAACCACCGGCAGAAAAGAGGTGAAGGGTGTGGAAGATTTAGACCTCACCCTTGTTTTTGAGATAGGCAGAACCTTCAGGACCCTTGCCCAGATTAATGAATTGACCAAAGGGGCTGTGATGGAATTGCCCGGCAAGATTGAGGAGGGTGTTCCTGTTGACATCAAGGTCAACGATCAGGTGATCGCCAGGGGCAAGATAGTCGGAATCGGCGAGAGCCTGGGAGTTCAAATTACACACCAGGCCGGGGCGTAACCCATGTATGATTTAAGTCCGGTAACCATGATCTTTTTAATGGTATCGGTGGGCATAGCCCCCTTTGCCCTGATGATGGTCACTTCCTATGTTAAAATCGTTGTGGTTGTTTCCCTTGTGAGGAACGCCCTTGGAGTTCAGCAGGTGCCTCCGTCAACGGTTTTAAACGGGCTTGCCATTGTATTGAGCCTCTTTATCATGGCCCCCACCGCTGTTGCGACCTCGAATCTCATGGCAGCCCAGCCCCTTCCGGAAAATGCCACCCCCACCGAGTTGATCAGAATCGTTAAAAACTCGTCCGGCCCCCTGATAAATTTTCTTTCGAACAACTCGGAAAAGAGGGTCAAGGTTTTGTTTGAACGAACTGCAAGGCGCATCTGGCCCCAGGACCAGCAGGACAAAATCAGGTCGGACAATCTGATGATCATCATCCCGTCGTTTACCATCTCCGAGCTGACCAAGGCTTTTCAAATCGGTTTTCTGCTCTACCTGCCCTTTGTGGCCATAGATCTGATCATCTCGAATATTTTGCTTGCCATGGGCATGATGATGGTATCCCCCATGACCATATCATTGCCGTTCAAGCTGTTGTTGTTTGTCACCCTGGATGGTTGGTTAAAGATCTGCCAGGGATTGATGTTGAGCTATAGCTGAATAGGAGCGAGGCATGGATATTGGAAATATTGGAAATCAGTTCCAGCACCAGGTGGGTCACCAGGGCCAGGCCGGAGCTGCCGGAAGCTTTGCAGGCCAGGCCATAACAGTATCAGATCCACTCTCCCTTATTATGGACTCGGCCGAAGAGGCGGGCTTTGCCATGTCGGAACGGGAAAAATCCCGCCTTGATGAAACAAAGATGAAGTCTGCGGGGCCAAACACCGACCGGGTCGAACAAATTGAAAAATATATCGAACTTATGGACCGCCAGGGTAAAGGCCAGACCCTGGATGCCTTTATCAAGGCCCTGTCCCAGAAAAAAGGGCTGAATCCCAGGCAGGCCGTGCAGGAGGCTAGAAAGTTTTTCGGCAACACGGCCGACGCCTATGCGGCCCTCCAATATGCTAAAAAAGAGCTTGCAGAGACCTTTGACGGCACCATTTTTTTAGAGGCCATGGATCAGCTGGAGGATATTGCAGGAGAAAATATCCGGACAGAGCTTGCCGCAGGGGTTGCGGCCCTTGACCATGCTGTCCTTGGGGATGCCGAAAGCCTGAAACAACTCTACGGCGCAACCCTTGCAGACCTTGGATCTCCTGTGAACGTCTACGACCGGGTGATCAACGAGTATGGCGAAGATCGATTTGAAGAGGCCCTGGCCTTTTTAACCAGAAGCCTTGGCAACGACATGGCCGCCACCACCATCAACACGGATCGGGTTCATCTCGAGGGGATCTCCCGGGATCTTGGCACGGTCAGCCTGCTCCACGGTCTCAACGCCCAGTGCAAGGCCCTTAACGCCAGGCTTGAGAAGGGGGGGCACCCCTCGGAACTCACGACCACCGAAATGGTCAAGGAGATCCTCAAGCTCAGGGATTCACACTTTGTAGGGGCCTTTGACATCGAAGGAATTGCCGACAGGGTTGGGGTAAAGGAGATCGAACAGCGGATCACCTTTTTCCAGGATTTAAGCAATACAGCAAGGGATTTTTCCGAAAATCTCTTCCCGGATTCAGGGGGCCGCCTTAACATCATTCAGGCCATACAGACGGCCCTTGATGATGCCATTGCCGTGGAAGAGGAAATGTATGAATAGTAGAACAATGAAACAGGTGAACATATGCATATAGTAAAAGCAGTGGCAGATATAGGAGAGCAGATGGGCATGGACCTCAAGCTCAACCCCGACGGTATCTGCACACTGAACCTAGGAGAGACAGATTCCCTTTTTCTAGAGAGAAGAGGGGATGTTCTTGCCATAAGTCTTGCAAGAAGGGTGGACAAGGATTTGATCTCCTGCCTTGAAAGGGGACTTGAACTCTGCCATTTGAAAAACGAGCCCCGCCATGGATTGCGCATCTCCCTTTTCAGGGACAACGCCCTTGTCGCAACTTCAAAACTTGAACGTTATCACATGGATGCGGGCATGACCGAGCAGATCCTGCCCTATCTGTTTGAGGTGATGAACAAAATACAGGAGGTAAAACCGTGAGCAACGGCATATCAATGTTTAACCCCAGGGTGGGCATCAACGGCATTTCCACCCCCCAGACCGAGAATATCTCAATTGCCCGGCAAAAGGGCGGGATGTCCCCGGCCCTCTCCATCACCGGCAACGAGCAGGGACTCGAGACCTACAATGGTAAAAACCTTGATTCCATTGTGGACGCCTATCTTCAACCCAAAAGCCAGGATCCAGATCTCATGTCTCCCCAGGTGTTTGAACATACGGTTGCAAGCGCCCTTGACAAGCTTGTCAGCCTGGGGGACAACCCGGACTTAAAAGCCTTGAATGCCAATATTGCCGAAAATACCAGCATGATCAACATGTTTGCCTCATTGGTGGTTCAGGGATGACAACCGCGACCCTCACCCTGAACGAGCGTGACAGCCTCATATTTCTGGTCTATCTCTACATGCGCATCGGAAAGATAGACGGGGCGAGGCTGATCCTGGAAACCATGAAAAAGATCTGCCCGGAAGAGAAAAGAACCGGCAAGTATCTCGCCGCCATTGCCCTTGAACAGGAGGATGGTCAAAGGGCCATGGAGCATCTTACCGCCTATCTTGACCGAAGTGAGATCAAGAGCCAGGATGCCCCACTGCTGCTGATGCAGACAAAGGCCCTCTGGCTCCAGGGACTTGTGGATGAGAGCCAGACCATTTTGTCCGAATATCTCACCATGACAGGAGCCTGAACATGAGTTTCACCACAATGGCCAACAATGCCGTTAGCTACATGAGCCGTCACAACGATATCACCCTTGCCTTTTTTCTGGTGGCGATCATCGGACTCATGATCATTCCGTTGCCAACCCCGCTCGTGGATACCCTGATCGGCATGAACCTGGGGATCTCCTTTGTGGTGCTGATGATGTCCATGTACGTTGCAACGGCCCTTGATTTTTCGGTTTTTCCCACGGTCCTTCTGTTTACCACCCTGTTTCGACTCGCCCTTAACATAACTACAACCCGCCTCATTCTCCTGGAGGGGGATGCAGGTATGATTGTCTACACCTTTGGCAACTTTGTTGTACAGGGTAACTTTGTAGTTGGTGCCGTGATCTTTTTGATCCTGACGATCGTCCAGTTTCTGGTCATTGCCAAGGGGTCTGAAAGGGTGGCCGAGGTGGGGGCAAGATTTACCCTGGACGCCATGCCCGGCAAGCAGATGAGTATCGATGCCGATCTAAGAGCCGGGGCAATTGACCAGGCCGAGGCCCAGTCAAGGCGGCACCGCATCACGAGCGAAAGTCAGATGTACGGCAACATGGACGGCGCCATGAAGTTTGTCAAGGGCGACAGCATTGCCGGCATGATCATCACGGTGGTCAACCTCGTTGGCGGTATCGTCATCGGCAGCCTTCAACACGGGATGAAGGCGGGGGATGCACTACAGAAGTACGGCATTCTGACCATCGGAGACGGGCTTGTCTCCCAGATTCCGTCGCTGCTCATCTCCATCGGGGCGGGCATCCTGATTACCCGGACCTCGGACGAAGACACCGAACACCTTGGCGGCCAGATGGGTGATCAGATACTGGAGCGCCCCAAGGCCCTGATCATGGGTGGAGGTCTTCTCTTTCTCATGGCCCTGATACCCGGCTTTCCAAAACCCCAGATCATCGCCCTTTCATTGGTTATAGGGGGGGTGGGTCTTGTAGTGTCAAGGGCACAAAACCAGCCGATCCTGATGGACCACGGGGAGGAACTCCAGAAGACCCTCTCCCCCACCGTCAAGTCCCGGCGAAAGAAGCAGACCTCCCAGAGGGAAGAGTTTGCACCTACAGTTCCCCTTCTGCTGGATGTGGCATCGGACCTTGGGACTTCCCTAACCTTTGACACCTTAAACAACGAGATTATAACCCTCAGAAGGGTTCTCTACTATGAGATGGGAGTCCCCTTTCCCGGCATATCCATCCGGCCCACCGATGCCCAGCCAAGCTTTTCCTACACCCTGCTCCTCCATGAGATTCCCATCACAACAGGAATCCTTGTGCCGGGCAAGGTAATGGTGAAGGAAAAGGCGACAACCCTCAGCATGCTCAACATAGAGTCTGAAAAGAGGGACAATTTCCTGCCCGATCATCCCTCCATATGGGTAAGCGAAAAAGAGGTCTCAAAGCTTGAACAGGCTGGGTTCAGCTACATGACCCATGCTAGGATCCTCACCTTTCATGCCTCCATTCTTCTTGCCAGAAACGCCTCAGAATTCCTAGGCCTCCAGGAGACAAAGTATCTCATGGACAGGATGGAAGAGCGCTCGCCTGAACTTGTGAAGGAGGCAAGCCGCCTTCTGCCCGTTCAAAAGGTAGGGGAGATTCTCCAGCGCCTGGTCCAGGAGAGGGTTTCCATTCGAAACCTTCGGGCAATATTTGAGGCCCTTGTGGAATGGGCCCCCAAGGAAAAGGATACTGTCCAGCTCACCGAGTATGTCAGATCCGCCCTGAGACGCCAGATCAGCTTTAAATACACCGGCGGCCTCAATGTCCTGGCGGTAATTTTGATCGATCCGGACACGGAAGAGGAGATCCGAAAATCCATCCGCCAGACCTCGGCCGGAGCCTTTCTGGCCCTTGCCCCTGAGACAGCAAAAAAGATAGTCGAAGAGCTTGGAAAAAACCTGGGTGACTACAAGTCGCGCAAACAGCTGCCCGTGGTTCTTGCATCCATGGATATCAGGCGGTACGTCAGGAAGCTTATTGAAAAAAACTACTACGACATAGCCGTTGTATCCTACCAGGAGCTGACCCCCGAGGTCTCGGTACACCCCATCGGCAGAATACGAACCTAAAGGAAAATCATATGGTAGAACAGGCTGCAATAGCCTATGCGTCAAAGGCAATGTATCTTGTATTGATAATTTCCATGCCCCCCATTGTGGTGGGGTCGTTGGTGGGGCTCTTGTTCAGCCTGTTCCAGGCCATCACCCAGCTCCAGGAACAGACGCTGAGCTTCGGCATCAAGCTCATTGCCGTTGCCCTGACCATCCTTGCCACGGCTGGCTGGCTTGGAGGGATGCTCATCTCCTATGGGGATGAGATATTTACCAACTTCAACCAGATCCTAAGCTGATGTTTGAACGAAAACTCACCCATCTACTGCGTTGCTGCAAAAACTTGAAAGCCTCACGTACTACAGTACGCTCCGGTTTCAAACCTTCTTGCGTCTTGTATATGGGCAAGTTTTCATCCAAACATTATTTCCAATGGATATAGAATGGAGACTTTAGAGTGGCTTAAGGCCATTGGGATCGAACAGCTTATCTTTGCCATGGTTCTTGGCATGCCAAGGCTGTTTGCCCTTTTCACCGTCACCCCATTTCTAGGGGGCAGCATCATCACAGGCCCCCTGCGAATCACCATCGTTCTTCCCCTGATGCTGTTTATCTACCCCACCCTGCCCGACTCCACGGCCCTCACAGCCGGGCTCAACAACACCGAGGCCGTACTCCATGTAATGGCCCTGATGGTCAAGGAGGTTTTTATAGGCTTTGCCCTGGGGTTCCTTGTGAGCATCCTGTTCTGGACGGTCCAGAGTGCGGGTTTTCTCATGGACAACCAGAGGGGTGCCTCCCAGTCCGAGACAAGTGACCCCCTCTCCCAGGAGAGTACGTCCCCCCTGGGCTCGTTTTTGTTCCAGGTGCTCGTCTTTATGTTCTTTTCAAGCGCCGCATTCACGGGTTTTCTTGCCATGTGCTTTACAAGCTACCTGATCTGGCCCGTGGGACAGCTGATCCCCTGGCCCTCGACCATGAAGCTTCCAATTCTGTTCATGGAGCAGGTGGCCTGGCTTGCCCTTTACATGCTTTTACTCTCAGCCCCGGTGGTCATTGCATGTTTTTTGAGTGATTTCTGCCTGGGTCTCATCAACCGTTTTGCCCAGCAGCTCAACGTCTTCATCCTCTCCATGGGGGTCAAGAGCGGGGCCACGGCCTTTTTGATCTTCATCTATCTCTATCCCCTCTGCCACATCTTCATTGAGATGATGGCAAAACTTGCAAGGGTGCACATGACCCTCAGCGGGGCGCTTTGAGCGACAAAACCGAACAGCCCACCGCCAAGAAGCTCAGGGACTCGAGGCAGGATGGCCAGATAGCAAAAAGCCAGGAACTTCCTGCAACCGCAACCACCGTAACCCTATTTGCAGTCATCTTCATGTTCAGGGAATATTTCTTCAACGTATTAACCGAACTGTTCGATCTTCCCATAAAGGTCATGAATCAGCCCTTTGACGATGTGTTTTATCCCACCCTTTTGTCGGTGTTGATGTGTATTGCCAAGATCGTTCTGCCGGTTGTTCTGTCGGTAATGCTCATGGGAACCATCGCAAATCTCATCCAGGTGGGGGTTCTTGTTTCCATGAAGGCGGCCATGCCAAAATTATCAAACATGAACCCCAAGCAGTGGTTCCAGAAGACCTTTTCCATAAAAAATCTTGTGGAGTTCATCAAGAGCAGCATCAAGGTTCTTGTGATCGGGTATGTGGCCATATTTGTCATCAAAAAACATATAATGTCCCTTCAACTTATTCCAAGGATCGGTATCGGAGCGGTTTATTCGTCGCTGGGTAAGATCCTTTTCGAGCTTGCCGCCTATGTGAGCGGAGTTATGATCGTGCTTGCTGCCCTTGACTACCTGTTCCAGCGCTGGCAGCATACAAAAAAACTGATGATGTCCAAGGACGAGGTAAAAAGGGAGTACAAGGAGATGGAAGGAGACGCCCAGATCAAGAGCAAAAGAAAGCAGCTTCACCAGGAGATGAACGCCCAGGGTGCGACCCAGAGCACTAGAAAGGCCACGGTACTTGTGACAAACCCCACAAGACTTGCCATTGCCCTCTACTATGAGGAGGAAAAAACGCCTCTGCCAATAGTCCTTGCCAAGGGCGAGGGCGAACTTGCCCGGCGCATGGTGGCCGCAGCCAAGGAGGCGGGCGTTCCCATAATGCAGAACGTTCCCCTTGCAAGGACACTTTTTTCCGACGCCCCTGAAAACAGCTATATCCCTGGAGATCTCGTTCGCCAGGTGGCCGATGTGCTGCTCTGGGTTAAATCACTGGACATACAAAATAAAACTGATTGACACGGGAAAGATATCTTTACATACGGTTATGTATCAAATTGGTATATAACGGTAACTTAAAAAGGTGAGGATTATGGGAGCCGATATTTATCAGCGTCTCCGGGAGCAGATGGAGCACTGCTCAACTATATTTCCGGCAAGCGGATCTGGTGTGGAGATTAAGACTCTTAAAAAACTTACACCGAATCGGATGCTCAGATGCATCTGGAGCTTTCCATGTATGATGCTGCTTGGGTTTCCCATGCCCCCCATCCCTCCCAGGTCAAACAAAAGAGCTGCCTGTCAGAAATGTGATTTCTCGGTATCGACGGTTGGTCCAGTGTCATCGGCTGATAATGACGCATTGGGATTTTTTCCCATCCATTTTAATAAGCATGGGCGTCGACAATCTAACATGACGTAAATATTGGGTTTCAGAGAGAGCCTCACATCTGTCGAGCCAACTCCAGTCTAGGAAATCTGGATTAGATTCCTGGGAGCCCCTGGTAAGCTCATTCACGGTGATATAGGGAATTCCCAGGGATGTGATGTTGTGAAAAAAATGGGAGCCCTGGGAGGGGTCTGCATTGAGCTGCTCGTTTCTTAGTTCGATGATAGCTCCAATACCGGAAATGGCATGCCATTTGACCGGTATCCCCAGCCACCTGTCAGATCCTCCCCAGCGTCCCGGACCAATTAGAAGATAACGGCGTCCCGCTTCAACCAGGCCGGCATTGATCCGACTGATCTCCTCGGCGATCTCAAGGGTTGCGGCTACGGAAAAAGCCTGGGGCATGACATAGACGATATCGGTGATCTCTTCTATAACCCCGTTGCCAAGGGCTGTGGAAGAGTAGCAGAAGGCAGAGTCGATATCCTGCTGGGAGATGCTGGTTGTCTGTTGTTTATCGTGGCCGGCCATGGACCGTATCTGCAGAAAATGGAAATCGCTGGGTTGCTGTTGTCCCGGATAAAGATTGATGGAAAATTCAATTTCAACAGGTCCACCGAACTCTTTGCCGCCAAGGTCGAGAAGGTCGGAGATAAGCGGGGCAAGGGGTGGGGAATCGTACTTCAGGACAGTGGCAAAAGTCAATAGTTTCGGACCCACAGCACTCCAGGTGTCACGAATGCGGTTTTCCTCGGGAATATAGGTGCTGGAGAGGACCTGCACTGGATAGTCTTCCAGGGCTTCGTCCAGGTTGAGTTTCTCAAGATTGGAATACCGGCCGAAATTGAGTTGATCCGAATAATCGTTTGTCTTCAACGCATAAAATGTTGTCTGGGCATTCTTCAGGATATCTTCAACCAATGAAAACTGCGGCAGGATCTGGGGGTTGCCCGGAGAAAACCGCAAACATTTTTCACCGTCCACCACGGTCTTCCCGAGTCCCAGGGCAATATAGGCAATGCCGTCTTCGGATTTCATGCGGGAAAAGGGATAGTAATCAATGGATTGAGCGACCCCTGATATGGAAGGATAAAAATAGTCTCCATGCTGCCGGCCTGCAAGGGCCTGGACAATGACCGCCATGGAATCATGAAACGGCTGGCTGGAGACGCTCCGGTGGAACGCCTTGGCATCATCGTAGTATGTGGAGGCAAATACAAGCTTGATGGCGTTGGAAAGATGGCTGAGACGCATGGATAGATCCGGATGATTGTTGGGAATCTTATAGGTTTTATAAAGACCTGCATAGGGCTGGAAATGGGCGTCTTCCAACTGGCTGGACGAACGTACCGCCAGGGGAACCTTGAACTGGGATAAAAATTCTTTGAGCTGCCGGATCAACCATGAAGGCAATTCTGCATGAAGGAAAACATCAACCACCTCTTCCGCAGGGTGTTTCTGACGTTCAAAATTCTCCAGGTTATTCTGGGTAATGAACGCCTCAAAAACATCCGTACACAGGACCAGGGTCTTTGGGATCAAAATCCGGAATTTCGGATGCTTTTTATGGAGGTCACCCGCCTGGGAAAGAATTCCTGACATGAAAGCCAGGCCTCGACCTTTGCCTCCAAGGGAGCCTTGGCCGATTTTGACAAACTCTTTGACGTCTGAATCAAAATAATTTTCGTTAAACGTCGACACCACGCCCCTGTGCTTTAATTTTCTCAACTCGTGGATATTGGTTATGATGAAATGCCTCAGTTCATCAGGGCTCCTGAAATCATCGCTTTTGCAGGCCTTGAATTTCAGGGCAAGATCGATTTCCGAACGGGCCATGAGCCAGGATGAAAAATGATCCCGGTCGGCGTGGTAGTAGAGGGATTCATCGGGAATGGTGGGCAGCTTTGATTCCAGCTGCATCAGGGTGGTTGCGATGTCTATGTTGCGGCCGTTGGGCATGCAGAATACAAAATTGCCGAATCCCAGATGGCTTAGGAAAAACATACGGGTCACATGGAGCAGGTTGGGGTGATTCTTGTCCAGAAACAGTGCTGGAATCTGGTCGGCCATTTTACTGTTCTCCCTCTCTGAACTCATCAGGAGTAAGGGAATACCGAGGTTCTCCCGGCGGATGTTGGAAAACAGTTTAATGCCGGCTTTGGGATCAAGGCTGCCGTTTCTGGGAAGGCGCGTATCCGATATGACGCACAACAAAAAATCCTTGTAGCGTTCATACAACGCCTGGGCCTGCTCGTAATTTTTTGCCAGGAGTAATTTAGGCCTTGCACGCATGGTTAGAAACTTCATGCTGTCATTGAGATCAGTTTCAAGGAGCGCCTGGGTCTGGGTAACAATCTCCCTGTAGATGATGGGCAGCATAAAAGAATAGAACTCCGGGCAATCCTCCACCAGGATGACGACCCTTACATCGGCCAGACGGGTATCGTTGCCAACATTGATATGATCTTCAGCATTCTTGATGAGGGTAATAAGAAGGTCGGAACTGCCTGACCAGATGAAAATAGTATCAATGCCGTTGACGCACTGGGAATCATATTCCGCTGGAAGAGCCCTGATGCTTGGGGAAAGGAGAATTACCCTTACATCAGGCTGAACAACCTTGATTTCCCGGCCCAGGGAAAAAACATCCGTCTCCTTCAGGTGGGGCACGATAAGAACCAGGTCAAATCGTTTTTCAGCCAGCAGGTCAAGGGATTCCCGGGCTGAAGAGGCGCCGGTGATTACCGGTGGATAGCGCAGGTTCAGTCCGCTGTATTCATTGACTATCTTGGATGCAAGACTTCCATCCTCCTCCATATTGAAAATATTATAGGGGCTGGAGATCAGGAGAATTTCCTTGATCTCATAGGTCATGATTTCCCGATAGATGTCGGAACGGGCATGATACTTATCGACCGGTTTTTTATTTTTTTTACCCATGGTCATGGGTGCCTCCGCCGGAGAATTGAATCTCCTATGGGTGTTCTCTCCACAGGGTATCAACCCATGTTCCCCCCAGATTTACCAGACAATAATGTATGCAAAATTCGGCCTCCTTCATATCAGCATGAAAGTAATTTACACTTATTAACCACGAAAGGCACGAGAAAACACGAAGGAGAAAGGCATCCTTCAAATCAGAAAACAGCCTCATATCAGTATTAAGCAAAAGAATGCCAGGAGAACAACCTATTCTTTCGTGTCTTTCGTGGTTAAAGATTTAATGCTACAACCTGGAAGCGGTTGAAAAAAACACGTGACTACTTTAAAGTTCCCAGTCGGGTAGCAAAAAAACCATAACGCTGTTAAATAAATGCCTGGACAAAAATTGGAATTTTCCCGGTTACGTCCTTAAGGAGGCTCCATGGAGATTCATTTAGACCAACATATATTGGCAGCAGAGGGTTCGGATATCATCAATGCCGCCCAGCGCGTCAACCTCGCCCCCAAATTATTATACGAGGCCGTCATCGACTTGTCCTCCCAGGGGCTCCTCACAGCCAGGTGTATCAACATGGCTGCCCTCATTCTCCTGAAAGAGCTGGGTATTCCCAATTATTTCTTCCAGAACATCGGGGTGGAATCCCTGAAATATCTGCTGGGATCCATTGCCAACAGCATCACCATCGAGGATGACAAGGTCAGGCTTTACGACCGGGTGGCCCACGTGGACTTTGGCCTCAATAAGGCCAGTAATTTCCAGCGGCTCCGCATAGCCACCCGGGAGACCAGGGACGGAATGGAAAAACTCCTGGAGGATCTTATTTCAGGCCACCGCAGAGAATACTATTACAGCCCGAAAAACAAGTATTACACTTACATTATTCGGCCTGAAACCGTTCAGGATTTCTCAGGCGATGACTTCAGCGGGTCAAGGTTTTTATTTTCCCTGGCCGGAGATTATACAGCCACGCCAGAACCCACCCGCAAACGTTACGAATCCTTCCTGAGTGCCTGCCAAACTGCGGTTACCCCCCTGATCGAGGTCTTTAATCTTCCGGAAACAGGTGAAACCCGCCTGATGTTCAACAGCGATTTTGCCCGTCCCCAGCTGCCAGCCCTGAGAAAACTGATAAACAATCATGGGTTTGAACTGATTCGGGCTTATTGGGAGCCTTATCGGACCAAATCCGCTGTTCCTTCGTCCATCTGCTCGCTCTATATTCAGGGGGAGCTGCCCAGGGGGAAGGAAGCTGCGCTTCGGGCCGACCTTGGGGATTTTCTCTGTCTTGGCGTCAACAGTATGGAAAACCTTTACATAACAGAAAAGCTGACGTTCAAAGAAATGCTCTTTGCCACCAATGCCGTGGGATTTACCCACCTGTTTATTTTCAAGGAGAGCGCTAACGCCACGGACAGGGAAATCATTGAAGGACTTGCCACCATGGATCAGAAAGATGTCTTTGCGTCACGGGTCCAGGGTCACAACAAATCCACCTATGGTTCAGACCTGATCCTGAAAACGGCAAAATCAAACCCGGACCTGATTAAGTTTCTTTACAACCTGTTTGACTGGCGGTTTAACCCTGCCCGTAAAGCAAGACTGATCCCTGACGCACTTGAAAAAAAACACCAGGAGTTCAAAAAGCTGATCTCAACCAGGTTCATGGACTCAAGTCTTGGATACGACATTTTTAATTTTATGTTCAAGATGGTGGACTGCACCCTGAAAACCAACTTCTACAAGGAGGAAAAACGTTCTTTTGCCTTCCGCTTCGACAACCGGATCCTTGACCCCATTGTTTTCAGCCAGTTTGTTTACGGCATTTTTTATGTCAACGGACATTATGCCTGCGGCACCCATCTCCGGGCCGGCGATATTGCCCGGGGCGGGCTCCGATTGATCCGCGTCTCCGCTTCCACCCACGCCACGGAGCTTGACAATACTGTGCTTCTCAACTACGCCCTTGGCCCCAAGACCCAGCGCCTCAAGCATAAAGATATCTGTGAAAGCGGTTCAAAGGGCGTTGTTGTCCCCCATTCCCTGTATGCAGAGTACAGCGAGGATGCAATTTCCGATTATACCGAAGGCATCATGGACCTGATGCTGGGAGATCCTTCCATCATCGATTATTTCGGAGAGCCGGAAATGATTTTTTTTGATCCGGACGAAGGAACAGCCCCCTTAATGGATGCTGTGTCATTCAGAGCCAGGGAGAGGGGCTACCCCCACTGGCGAACGATCACCACCGGCAAAAGCTTCGGCATTCCCCACGGCACCTATGGCAGGCTGAACAACAGCGACCTGTTCGGCCTGTTCGACCGTGGCAACAGGGGTGTTGAACTCCAGATCAATGAGAAATCCGTGACAACCACCCAGGATATGGATGAAATTTATGACGCCATCGGAGGCCGAATCGAGACCAGCGGAATGACCACCTCCGGCATCATGGGCTCATTCAGGGCGCTGATCCATCACTCGGGACACGGGGAAGAGGAGCTGAACCTGATGATGACCGGCGGACCTGACGGTAATCTGGGCGCCAACGTAATCCAATGCTACAAGGGCAATATCTGCTTGATTATTGACGGCGGCTCCGTACTGTTCGACCCCGATGGACTGGACAGACGTGAACTCATAAAAATCGCTTTCATGCGCCACACAGCGCCCAGGGCCAATTCCCTTGCCTATCCAGCCGAGAAGCTGAGTGCCCAGGGATTCAGGGTCCCCATTTCAGCCAAAAACATTTTTCTTCCAGACGGCACTTTTGTGGAAGAAGGCACCCTGTTCCACAGGAATTTTCTGTACGATCCGTCCAACCGTAAAAGAATCAGCCAGGCCAACATCAGGGCCTTTATCCCCTGCGGAGGATTCAAGGACACCATCCACCACGGCAATGTGAAACTATTTGTCTCCATCTTCAAGGACCTTGAGTTCATTGTCGAAGGTGCCAACGTATTTTTTGACAACCCATCCAGGCGGTATATTGCCGCCCAAACCGCCATCCGCCAGATCAAAGATTCAACGGCAAACAAGGGCGGTGTTTTTTCAAGTTCCATTGCCGAGGTTCTTACCGCCTTTCTCCTTGGTGACGACTACGAGGAAAAACTCCTTAACGATACGACCACCCGCTGGGCACTGATCCGGGACATCATGCTTCTGGTGGAGGAGTATGCCACAGAGGAAACCGTGATGCTTATCAGGCTCCATGAGGCTGACCGGTCTATCCCCCTGTTCGTTCTGTCCGAGCAGACCAGCGAACAGATTTTCTCCTTCCAGGACACCCTTTACAACCGGATTTCTGAAATCACGAGCAACCCTGCCCTGGTGTGGGGGGTTCTGGAGCATTATATCCCCGGCATTCTGATCAAACGCCTGGGTAAAAAAAACATTTTGGACACCCTGAACTCAGAGGAGCTCAAACCTTACAGGGATGCCATCCTGACGAAAAAAATGGCATCCCTGGCCTTCTATAAATATGGCATCCAGTGGGAGGCTTTCCTTACAGATATTGACTACCGGTTTGAGGCAGCCTTAGCCGGCGCAGTGGAGTGACCGCCAGTAACGCAAACTGCTGCAATAGACACAAAATATTGTCTTCGAGCTTCAGGATATCAACGACCTTCCCATTTCCCAGGACATTTACCGAGACAAATTCCAACAGTGGAAATAAAGGAAGGCCCCATGCTCAGGAAGGTTCTCAACTCGAAAAAAAACCTAAAAAAAGCCTTTGGAGGGGTACACCAAGGATAGGCGGTGAATTTGAGTTGCAGCATTTATCTTGACAAAAATCAGCTTGTTACCTAAAATAACAAGTTTAGGGAAAAAGTAAGCCAACAGGTGGGTCAAAAACAGGTGAAAAAAACAAGCAAAGGCGTATCGGCTCTTTTAATCATGCTTTTTACGGTCGTGGGGGCTACCTGGGCAGGGGAGGAAGATATAAAGATCTCTCTTCCCCAGGCAATTGAACAGGCCCTGGAGAAAAACAGATCTGTGATTGTTTCCAAAAACAGTATCAATATCAACCAACTAAATCTGGATTCAGCCCGTTCCGACTTTGATCTTACCATCAGCCCTTCGGCAGGCGCCGTAGTAAACGATGAAAATCAGGAGCTAACCGCCGGTATATGTATGAGCAGAAAAACCGTCCAGGGGGTTGATATCTCATTCTCTCCCACGGCCGGACTAAGGGAAGAAAACTACACGGGCCGGGTAGGTCTCTCCCTGGGTGTGCCCCTTCTCAAGGGGTGGGGAAAGCTGGTAAATATGGCCCCTGTGATGGGGGCCGAGTATTCCCTCCGATCTGCGGGAAGAAGCCTTTACAAGACAAGGACAGACACCATCATCCAAACGGTGACTCGTTTTTATACGGTTGTCGAGTATAAGGAGCGGATTGAAATGAATCGCATTCTGGTGGGCAAGTTTAAAAACCACGCAGCCCTGGCAAAACTAAAGTCTGACATCGGCCTTGCCGGCCCCCTGGACGTATATCGGGCTGAGATAAAGGTAAAAGATGCCGAAGCATACTTGACAAATGCCCTGGAGGCATTTCAAAACGAAAAGCATGAGCTTAAATCCACCCTAGCAATTCCCCAGGATCAGATGATTGAGGTGGTCGACCCGCCCATTGAAATAAAAGCGGTGAATGTCGATGTCTGGGAGGCCGAAAGAATTGCACTTGAGAACAGCATCGACATTCTTCATATCCGGGATTCCTTTGACGAGGCTGAAAGGAATTCAAAAATAGCAAGGCAAAACAAACTTCCGGATCTGCGTCTCAGCATGGATTATTCAAGGGGCAGTGGGGCAGAGACCATTGAAAATGCCTTTTCCATGGACGAGGAGAAGTGGCGAGTCTTTCTTACCAGCACAACGGATTTTGGGAGAACCAAGGAGAAAATATCCTATCGGCAAAGCCTCATCGACCTTGGGTCTGCAAAAATTAATATTGCCGAAACAAAGGACAAGGTACGAAAAGAGGTTAGAGCTGAGCTTGGAAATCTTGTTAAAACAGAAGAACTTATTTCCATCAGCGAAGAGCAAATTCATCAGACAACGGGAAAAAAGGAGTTGGCTGAAATTAAGTTTAACAACGACATGGCCAATAACCTTGATCTCCTAGAGGCGGAAACCGAGCTTCACCAGGCCCGGCTGAGTTTTTTAAATGCGCGTATCAATTATATTATCGGCACCTACCGATTACGGAAAACTATGGGGACCTTGCTTGAGTATGAAAAAGGATAAAAAAAAGGGGATGGGATTCAGAACGGGTATCTGTTTGCTGATGGCAGTCGGGCTTGCCTCCCCTGTGCTCCTCTTTGGTGCTGAACCTGAGATCATCATGGAGCAACCCAGGGTCCAGGCGTTAAAAAAGTCCTTTGATATCGTTGTACGGTCCATTGGCGTGCTGGATGCGGAACAGTCTTACATGGTATCATCCACCCTCAAGGGAGACATGGGAAGGATTATAGACCTTGCTCATGACGGGGTGTGGGTGAAAAAGGGTGAAATCCTTGTAAAGCTCGATCCTGCGCCGTTTCAAGAAAGTATTCAGGATTTACAAGGCAAAATTAAAAGAACAGCTGCTGCACTTGAGACAAAAAAACAACTCTTTGAGTGGGAAAAAAACCAGGTGATAAAAGATCTGGGCATTGCTGAATTCAAAGTCAAAAAAGCCGAGATGGAGCTTGAGGGATACACAAACGGAGAGGGCCCCCTGGAGCTTGTGAAGTACAGGGAAGATATGGAAAAGGCACATAAGGAAAAAGAGAAATACCGGCGTTACCTTAACGATCTCAAGGATTTGGGCAAACGGGGGTATGACCACCCCAATGAAATGAGAAACGCTGAACAGGGACTCAGTATTCTAGAGGAAAACTATAACCTAGCAGAAGAAAAAGTTGAAACCTATGAAAACCATGTATATCCGTCGATGGTAGATCGGTTGACCGCCGACGTGAACCAGGCCCAGATGGAACTTCAACAGAGCAAAAGGGGAAGTGTCTATCAGATTGACCAGGCAGAATCTGCCCTGGATGAAATTCAGGCGGCCCTTGAAAACCATAAAAAAGAACTTGAAAATGCCAAAAAAAAATTGATTCAAACAGTTATTAAAGCCCCTTCGGATGGCATTGTCATTCTATATGAGACATACAGGGACGGACAAAAAAGGAAACCGCGGGTTGGGGATATTGTTTTACAGAATGAGCCCATTCTTTACCTCCCCAACATTAGCACAATGATCGTGAAGACCCGGATCAGGGAGATTGATCTTCACAAGGCAGCCATTGGCCAGTCCTGTGATATAAGCGTGGAGGCCTACCCGGATAAAAAAATCAACGGCCGGATTGCATTTATAGGTGTCCTGGCTTTGGATGATGACCATGGAAATCAGGATGAAAAATTTTTTCAGATGACAGTTGCACTGACCCCGAGCGATTCCGATTTAAGGCCTGGAATGAACTCCCTGGTCAGCATTCTTTCAGCCAGGGTGAAAAATGTACTCACACTGCCAGCCCATACAGTTTTTCAAGACAAGACCGGGTTTTACTGCTTCAGCCTTCAAAACGGAAAATATGAAAAGGTCGCAGTTAAAACAGGCCGGAAAAATCAAGATCTGGTAGAGATCTTATCCGGAGTAGAGGAAAATGGGTGGGTCAGTGCCATCATGCCGGACCCTGAAAAAAGCTTTTAGTTAGCTACCTGAAGGATATTATGACTTTGGGGGTAATGACATACACATCTGTTGATCAAAACTTTAAAGCTAACAAACAAATAAACCCGGACGTCACAATCTGCTTCGCTCGTTCCTATCTTCGCAGTTTCGTGTCGCCGATTATTTAAACATTATGCAAAATTGGAAGAACCTATGAACGGTAAACCATCAGGTGGGGGACAGACATTGTCTCAAAAGAGCTTGTCTGATTTTCAAAAAATTCTTGAAGATCGCTACTCTTTTCACAAGGAAAAGGCCGAGAGACACGTAAAAACATTTAAACTAATGGGATTTGTTTTTGGCCTGGCCATACCTATTTTTGCTGCACTGGTAACTTTTTCCATGAGCACTGAATTTGGCACTTCTCAATCAGTTTCCGCTGTTATGGGGCTTGCTCTCACTTTGCTTACTATCGTGAATTCCGTCATCAAACCTGATGAAAGATTTGCCAAAGGGTCCCAAACCTGCATTGCCCTAAATCAATGGAAACTGGAATTTGACATCCACGCGGCGGAGGCTGACACTGCAGATGAAGCGGCATTCCATGTTGTTATCAAGGATATGGACAAAAAACTATCTGAGATTGGGAAAACAATGGCGGAGGGCTGGATACCCAAACTCACGGCATAACTTTCACCAGTGCCGACCCAAAATTTCGACGGCATAGTTCAATGGTTCTGTCTATACAGCAGAATTTGAATTAATCTGGTTATAGCTGAAATCAAGGACTGTAAAGACGAATGGATTGAAACCGTTTGAAAATACGATAATCCTGATATTGACATGGAGAAGATCTGGGATTGGAATGATTAAATTTATTCACACGGCAGATATACACCTCGACAGCCCGTTAAAGGGTCTTGAGGTGCATGAAGATGCGCCTGTTGAGGAGATCCGGGGGGCAACGAGGCGGGCCTTTGATAATCTGATCAACCTTGCCATCGAGGAGGATGTTGATTTTATACTCATTGCCGGTGATCTTTATGATGGTGATTGGAAGGATTATAATACCGGCCTCTTTTTTTCAGGCCAGATGGGTAAATTGTCCAAGGCCGGAATAAGGGTGTTCATCGTTTCGGGCAATCATGATGCGGCAAGTCAGCTCACCAGGGCGATGCCATTGCCTGACAACGTGACTTTTTTCGCCCATAAAAAGGTCCAATCCGTAAAACTTGACGACCTTGGTGTCATCATCCATGGGCAGAGCTACTCCCACAGGGCCGTAACTGAAAATCTTGCCTCCGGGTATCCCCTGTACAATTCTGACTATTTTAACATAGGCATACTTCATACATCGCTCATGGGCTATGAGGGGCATGAAGATTATGCGCCGTGTAATCTTGATGACCTTACATCCAAAGGGTACGACTATTGGGCGCTGGGGCATGTCCACCAGAGGAGAGTCATTTCCCAAGATCCCCTGATTGTCTTTCCAGGCAATATTCAGGGTCGTCATATCAGAGAAACCGGTGCAAAGGGTGCCACACTTGTGACTGTGGAGGATGATCACAACATAAAGGAAGAGGCGATTGAACTCGATGTGCTGCGCTGGGCAGTCTGCCAGGTGGATCTGTCCGAGTGCGAAACATCCCAGGCGGTTTATGACGTGGTTCGGCAGGCCCTGGAGCAGGAGCAGGATCAGCTGGATGGGAAACCCCTTGCAGTAAGGCTGGTATTGACGGGCTCATCCCCTGTTCACGGCGAATTTCTTGACGGGACCACCCAGTGGACTGAAGGTTTTCGAAGTATTGCCGTCCAGCTTGGCGACATCTGGCTCGAAAAGGTAAAGTTTCATACGACCCGCAAGAAGAGCCTTGGGGAAATGTTTGGACAGGACACACCAATTGCAGGCTTGCTCAAATCCATCGAACAGATAGAGCTTGATGCAGAAACTATCTTCAGGCTGGTGCCGGATTTGTCGAATTTAGAAAAAAAATTACCGGCTGAAATCCAAACCGGTGATGAACCCCTTATAGATCCTTCCCCAGATAAGATAGAGGAGCTGCGCAATGAGATACAGGAGCTCTTAATCGCTAAACTTCTTCAACATGGAGGCGATAAATGAGACTGAAACGCCTCGATTTAAAGGCATTCGGGCCATTCACCGACAGGCCTCCATTAGATTTCACCTCCAAAGAGCCTGGTCTCCATATCGTTTTTGGTGCAAACGAAGCGGGGAAAAGCAGCTCGCTCAGGGCCCTGAAGGCCCTTTTGTATGGTTTTGATCAACAGACTCCTGATAATTTTATTCATAGCTATGATCAGCTGCTCGTGGGTGGCTGCCTTGAAAACAGTACGGGACAGGAGATAATTTTTCAACGCCGCAAAAAGCGTATCAACGATCTAATTGATGAAGATGGAGATCCTCTTGATCCAGATGTTTTAGCCCCGTTTCTCAATGGTGTCGAATCGAAGATTTTCGAATCTTTTTATGGAATCAACCATGATAGTCTGGTCCAGGGGGGTGAAGAGATTCTTGCCCAAAAGGGTGAGGTTGGCCAGGCCCTGTTTGCTGCTGGTGCCGGAATATCTTCATTAAAAGAGGTCATTGATCAGCTTGAAAAAGAAGCTTTGGAGCTCTTTAAACCGGCAGGTCAACTACCCGAGATCAACAGGGCTATCAAAAGATTCAAAGAGCTTCAAAAACGACTCAAAGAGCTCTCCCTATCCTCCAAAATATGGAAGGAGCATCAAAAAGCCCTGAAAAATGCCGAGGAGGAGAGGGCTGATCTGGAAAAAGAGCGAGATCAGCACAACAGGGAGATGCAGCGTCTCGATCGATTGGTCAAGGCTATTCCTGAACTTGCCTCTCTTGCATCCTGGAAGGAACAGCGATCCGCCCTGGGCGAGGTTATTCCTTTACCCCCGGATTTTACCGTAAGATTCCAGCAGACTGGCTCAGAAAAGCGTGAAGCTGGCCATCAGCTGCAAAAAGACGCCGAACGGCTTGAAAGCCTTGAAGAAAAGCGCAAGAACATCCTGTTTAACAAAAACCTTCTATCCCAGGCAGACAAGGTGGATGATTTCCATCAACGCCTTGGCGAATACCGCAAGGGGCAGAAGGATATTCCGGAGAGAAACGGCATGAGAATCACTCTTCGCAGGGAGGCTGCGAACCTGCTGAAACAGGTGAGACCTGATTTGGACCTCGACCTGGCTGAACAGTTAAGACCGGTACTTTTAAAGAAAAAGACCATTCAGGCATTGAGTTCACGATACGAGGCCATAAACCAGCAACTTACACTTGCACAAAAAAAGCTTACGTCGGCGGAACAGGCGATCAAAAACAGAGAGAATGTTACGCTTGGTCGTTCAGAGATAAAGGCCCCGCTTAAACTTGCTCAAAAGGTAAAATTAGCTCAAAAGGCCGGAGATATTGACGGGCACCTGGAAAAAGACCGAAGCGATGTTGAAATGAATAAAAAAGAGGCCCTTGCCGAACTCAGGCGAATAGGTCTCTGGTCCGGTGACTTGAACTCTCTTATGGAACTGACCCTTCCACTTTCCGCTACAATACAGGGGTTTGAAAATAGTTACGGCGAGATTGCCGACCAGAGACGTGAAATCCAGAAGGAACTTAAAACCGCCGAAAAAGAACTCAAAAAAATTCAGGTTGAGATCAATAAAATAGTTTATGCAGGCGAAGTTCCTTCGGAGCGAGAGTTGAGCCTTACCCGGGAAAAACGAGAGCAGGGCTGGCAGCTTGTTCGGCGGGAATGGCTGGATCAGGAGGACGTAACAGAAGACAGCAAATCCTATGATCCTGAACTATCCCTTGCCGATGCCTATGAGGGTTATGTGGAGCATGCTGATACGCTGGCAGACCGACTTCGCAGGGAGGCGGACAGGGTAGCTAATACAGCTTCCTTAAGGGCCCAGGAGGAGGGTCTTCAAGAGATCGTGGAAGAAAAAAACAACGCAATTGCTGCATTGAAAATAGGAGAACAGGAAATCCATGACTCCTGGGTCCGTGCATGGCAATCTTCGACAGTCGCCCCCCTCTCCCCCAGGGAAATGATCGGGTGGCTCGCTGAAATAGATAAGCTTCGTTTCAAAGTCGGTGATATCTTAAAAAAAGAACAGGCGATAGAGATAGATGAGCAGCACCGAAGAAATCTCAAACAGGCTTTATGGGAAGAGCTCAGATCCATGGGTTCTATGAATTCTGTTGATTCTGCGGGCTCTGTGGAATCTGTGGATTCCATGGGAGAAGATGCCCTGCCTGACACTGAAGAACTTGGGCCGGTTTTAGTTTTTGCAGAGGCTCTCCTGGAAAGAATAGCCGATCAAAAGGCAAAATTTGAAAAAATCAAAGAAAAACAGGCCCAGGCACAAAAAGCCTATTCCCAGTCAGAGGAAGATCTCAAAACTGCCAGGGAGGATTTGACCGACTGGCAGAAACAATGGCGAAAGGCTTTTCTGGATTTGGGACTCAAAGGCGATATTTCAACATTAGAGGCCATTGATCTGATGGATAATCTTCAGAATTGCTTTGATAAGCTTAAAGAGGCGGATGATCTTAAAAAACGTATCAAAGGTATTGAACGGGATGCTGATGAGTTGGAGGCGTCGGTAGTTGAACTGCTCAAGACCGTTGCTCCCGACATGGTGGACCTGCCCTTGGACCAGTCAATTTTGAAGTTGAGAACCATGCTCAACCAGGCTCAAAAGAACAGCACCCTGTATGACAAGCTTTCTGAGGAGATAGACTCCCTGCACCGGGAAGTCTCGACCGCTGAAAAGACCCTGGAAAACACAAACGAGCAGATGAAAGAACTCTTAAGCATTGCCAAATGTGCTAAACCCGAAGAAGTCTCAACGGTGACAGCCAGGTTTGCCGAATATCAACGGCTGCAGGAAAAAATTTCTGATACCGAGGCACTCCTGGCCCGGATCGTGGCCGGCGCAGACCTTGACGAGATCATCCTCCAGGCAGCTGAGGCTGATGTCGATGGCCTACCGGGCCAAATTGACAGTCTTCAACGGGATATCGAAAAAAGGATAAACCCTGAGATCAATAGAATCTCCCAGATAATCGGCGAGGAAAAGACCAGACTTGCCGCCATGGATGGAAGCGGTAAGGCCGCTGGGATTGCAGAGGAGATGGAGCAGGAGCTGACCGGAATTCGACGATTATCCAAAAGATACTTGTTGTTAAAGCTCTCCTCAAAGATTTTGCAGCAGGAGATAGAAAAATACCGGGAGGAGCATCAGGACCCTGTTTTGAAAATTGCCTCTGGATACTTCAACGATTTAACCATGGGATCGTTTACGGGGTTGCGAACCGATGTGGATGATAAGGGTGGACCGATTCTTGTTGGTTTGCGACCGGATAGTTTGCGTTTGACAGTGGAAAAAATGAGTTCAGGCACCCGGGACCAGCTTTTCCTTGCCCTCCGCCTTGCAACTCTGGAATGGCGACTTGAAAAGAATGAACCCATGCCCTTTATTGTGGATGATATTCTGATAAACTTCGACGATAAGCGCTCAAGAGCAACCCTCAAGGTTCTGGCTGATTTATCAAGAAAAAATCAGGTTATTCTTTTTACACACCACAGGCAGATCGTTGAAGAGGCGAAAAACATTCAGGGAA